>Ga0209181_10000832_pt1 | contig 55825 bp, 48 predicted proteins | sample MAT05_FD_187208 | JGI IMG/M metagenome (GOLD analysis project Ga0209181, IMG submission 187208) | Freshwater microbial communities from Lake Fryxell liftoff mats and glacier meltwater in Antarctica - MAT-05 (SPAdes) (version 2) | ecosystem: Environmental > Aquatic > Freshwater > Ice > Liftoff...
CAGTACGGTTGGCAGGACGAAACCCGGGCGGCGAATTCGTGACGGCTTCACACCCGCCATGTGGGTAATTTCTGTCATGTCCGTGAGGTCTGCCATGTCCGTCAGGTCTGCCAGGTCCGACAGGTCTGCCAGGTCCGTCTTGCAACTCAGTTGCGCGTGTCTGCGGTCACGCGCCCATACATCGAATCCGTGTGCTCTCATCGGACGATCGCCTCCATCTGCCCGCGCAGCGTCACGTGCATCAGCACCGAGTCCTGCGCGCCTGGTGTGGTGGCCGAACGTTTCCACGCGGATGTCGCGTGTAACTCAAGGGCGACGCTGCGAGGCGTGCCGGCTGCAGCCGACGTCATTACAGTGTTCGCGCTGTCGCGCACCTGAATGTGCAGGCCATCGAGCTGTGGTTTGTCAAACGGACCGGCCACCGGTTGAATGGTGGTCCACGAGGCGCCATTGAACGCTTTGCGGCCCAGGTACCACAATCCGTCACTCGCCCGGTACAGGGAGTAGCGCGCGCGCCTGGCAATGCGCACCAGCGAGCCGGTTGCGGGCGTGACGGCCAGTGGACTGCTCATGGTAAGGCGGACGGGATTGCCCGTCGCGGTGGAGCGCAGCATGTGCGGACTGGTTGTGCAGTTCGAAGTGGCCGATGTCGTGGCGCTGTGCAACGCACTCACTGTCCACCGAGCGTCCTGTGGCGTGATGGCGCTGTCCGCCCCTTGCATGAACACCCGATCGCCGCTTTGCGGTGTCGCAAACCACGAGGTGCGCGTGGCGTCGGTGCCATGAAGCGGCAGCATATCGACCGACGATGTGCCCGAGGCCGCACACGCAATGCCGCTGCCAACCAGCGCGTGTATTTCGAGCGATGTGTCGCTCCACGCAATCATGTCGCTGGCCGCGAGTGGCCGAATTTCAGAGGCCAGCACCGATGCCGCTTGGCGCAGTTCACGGCCAATTTGTGTGGACGAGTTGAGACGGCGCGAAAGTTTGTGTGTGTCAAGCAGCATCGCGACCGCCATGGTGCCAATCACCGCTCCGATGGGTAGCGCGACCATCAGCTCCACCAGTGTGGTCCCGCGTCGGACGCGCATCATGGGCACACCCCGCCGGCGTCTATCGACAGCAGCAGGGACGCGTTGCCGGTCAGGGCAATTGGTGTCCGGTCGAGTGTGAGATCGGCGTGGAACAGCGTGCCCGACCCGGACGCACGCTGTTGCCACACCAAATTCATGCGCGGCAACTGATCGATGCCGGACCCAGCGGTCGCGCACGGGACGGTGAGCGCATCTTCCGCGCGCGTGACGGCCAGAGCCTGCGCGTGAGTGACCAGCGCGGCATCGTCGGCCAAGGCCAGTGTCCCGCGAGTGTTCGCGGCCATGGCCAACGCCACGACGGCGAGCAGAAACATGGCGACGACGCACTCGACAAGGGCGCGGCCGGCGCGTGCGCGGAGTGCTCTTTCCCGTGCTGCCCGCGCACCCCGTTCTGCTTGTGCGCACCGTGTGGCACGGTCGGGGTTCCGAACCTCGCCATACGATCCGGCGCGATTGTTTGTTGAGTTGTTCATGGACGTACAATGCGCGAGGGCCGCGCCTGCTCCATCACCATTTCATTGCGCAACGAAGCGTTTTATTCGCCGCTCATTTCCGCCGAAGTTTCCGCGTGTTTTCTTCGCGCGAACGAGCCGGTGTTGGTATGCAGAGGAAACAACAACACAAATGCCGCTCCGCCTTCACGCGCGCGTTGCACCCACACCGTTCCCCCAAGGTTTTCTGCAATACGCGCGACAATGGCCAGCCCCAATCCCGTGCCCTTCCCGGTTTGCTTCGTCGAGAAAAACGGCTCGAAAATCCGCTCGGCATCGTCCGCGGACACACCCGGTCCCGAATCGGCAATGACGACCTGCAACACGGCCTCAGGCCGGTCCGCGCGCGCAACCCATGCCGCAGCGCGTCCGTTGGGCTGATGCGGAAATCGCTCAGTCGGCGCGTCAGTGCGGCGTTGCGCAGCAGCGATCGCGGTCTTCACACTGGTCACCCGCGTCCGCAACGCGAGTTTGCCCTCCCCGTCCATCGCGTCAACGGCATTGAGCACCAAATTCACAAACAACTGCTCCAGATCATGCCGCTCGGCGTACACGAACCCTTCGTCGGCCGCCAACTCCTGTTCGACCACCACGCGACGCATCACCCCTTGATCGGATAACAACCCCAGCACATCGCCCAGCACCGCATCAACCGCGCACGGTTTGGGGGTGAGCAGGCGTGGTCGCGCGTAGTCCAACAGCCCACGCACAATACGATCAATACGCGACACTTCCCGTTCTATTGCATCCAGCGGTTCCGAAACGTTTTCGGCCCCTTCCGTTCGCATACGCACCACATGTGCGTAGGTGGACACCGCGGCCAGCGGATTGCCCACTTCATGCGCGATTCCCGCGGCCAACCGGCCCAGTGTAGCGAGTTTCTCGACGCGCAGCCGTTGCTGGTCGGCCTCGAGCAGTTGCTCCGTCATGCGATTCACACTGGTCGCGAGCGCCTGGAATTCCTGCGTACTCGCGGGGGGAAGGCGCTTGGACGTGTCGCCCGCAGCAATCTGTTCCGCCGCGTGCACACTGTCCGCCAGCGGCGCTTCCACCAGTCGGGCAAACTGTCGTTGCAGTACCATGGCCCACACGAGCCCGATCAAGACGAGTAGCGCTGCGAAAACAATCGACCGGGTCGGATCGGTCATCCCCTCCGTAATCGACATTGTCGCCACAATACCAAAAGCCGCCACCGCATTGGTCACGGTTACGGCAATCAGGAGCTTGCGACTGATGGGGGGCAGCTTCTGTTCAATCACGGGCGCACGATGTAGGACGGTATTGTGATGCGCAAGCACGCGCCTGCACCAACCTATCACGAAGGGAAGGAGCCAAACGCATCAGGGGGCCAGGCATTCGCCCGACCCCCTGACACCCGGCCCCATCAGAGGGCCGTCGAATTGAAGAACGAAGTGATGCGGTCGGCCAACTCGCGTCAGCCAATCGCGATCAGCTTATTGACACTTCGGTTCGCCTTCTGCGGCACCGGCCGGAATCGGGCCTGAGCCGACGCCGATGGCGCACGTCACTGGCGTGTTGCCATGAGAGGCGGTGGCCGACCAACCAGCTGCGCCACCTGTGAAGGTCAACGCGACGCCTGACGAACCAGCCGGCGCAGTGTACAGGGCGTAGGTGTTGTTATCCGAGAAATCGGCTTCAGCGGCGGAAACCATGTTCTTCAGATCGGACTTCATGGCGGTGATGTATGCCTTTTCCTTCGTCGCAGCGAACTTCGGAATCGCAATAGCGGCCAAAATGCCGATAATGACGACCACGATCAGGAGTTCGATGAGGGTAAAGCCTTTGCGGGTGCGGTTGCTCAACATTGTATACTTGCTCCGATGGGGGGGTGAATCGACGTGTGGTCTCAGGCGAGAGGCCATCGCGACACTTTGCTCTATGGCAACGTGCGGGCCAGACGCGTGGCATTAAGCAAACGTGTTGTGGGGCAAGGAGTTACATCTTTTCATTGCGTGGCACAGCGGAACAATGCCGTGGGAAATTGCAATTCGTTTCGCAGGGTGCGAGACGTGGCCCCTCGGAGGGTGGATCGGGTTGTGCCGGTGGTGTAACGGCGGAGCCGTTTGAGTAACCAATCGCTGCAGGTCACCATTTTGGGCGATAAAACGAAGCCGCCCAACTGATCTGGAATTGGGCGGCTCTTGGTCACGAGAGTTTAGCTGTGCGAGCACTGGGCGGACGACAGACTGGCAAAAGCACGATGGTGCGTGGCCAACCGCCACTACACGCCTATCGATACCTGACACTCGATCGCGCCGAGGTGCGGGAGCAGGCACGTGTCGATCCGCGTGGATTGCTGCTTTCAGCGCCCCGCGTGGTGCGGGACGAAGTCCAGCGTGAGCCCGACCTCATCCTCGCCCTCAAGGAAATCATCGATAACCCCGCGCACGACGGCCGGCGCACGGCTGGACAATTCGTGCTGACGGGTTCGGCCAATCTTTTGGCCATGCGCGCGGTGGGGGAATCACTGGCTGGGCGGGCCACCGACACGACCCTATGGCCCATGACTCGCAACGAACGTGCGGGCCGAGGCATTGCGGGCAACTGGTCCGACTTTTTCTCAACAGACGCGTCCGAGTGGTACGACATGGTGCAGGCTGGCGACTCCGATCCCGTGGACTGGCAGGATGAAGCGCGCATTGGCGGGTATCCGACTGGGGCGCTTGAGCTCCGCACTGCGTCCGAGCGCGCCCTGCGGTTTGAAGGCTACCTGTCAACGTGTCTGGATCGGGAGGTGCGAGACCTGGCCAACATCGCCAACCCACTCGATATGCGGCGACTCATGCGCGTGGCCTGTCACCGACTGGGGCAAGTCATCAATCGCACCGCGTGGGCGGTTGATGCAGGCATTACGCCCACCACCGCACTCCGCTATCTCGACCTGCTCGAACAGTCGTATCAGTTAGTGCGCGTGGAAGCATTCAGCGTCAAGCGCACCAAGCGCCTGGTCAAAAGCGCCAAAGCATACTGGAGTGACACGGCGATGGCCTGGCACATTGCCGACTGTCCGCCACTCACCGGATTTCATTTTGAAAATTTGATCCTGAACGAACTATTGGCGTGGCGTGACGCGGAACCGCGACGACCCGCCGTGATGCATTGGCGCACGACCAACCAGGACGAGGTCGACTTTATCATCGAACCGCCGGATGGCGCGCTGCTGGCTGTCGAGTGTCAGAGCAGCGAGAGACCCGACATGCGTGACGCGAAAGGGTTGCGACTCTTCCTTCAGGAGTATCCACGCGCAATTGGTGGCGTGTTGCTCCACACCGGCCACGAAACGCGCTGGTTGAGCGATCGCATTCTGCTCGTGCCGTGGTGGCGCGTATGTTAGTGGGTTACCTCACGCCCCCTCATACCGCGCCAACTTCCGATACAACGTGCTCGGATCGATGCCCAGCATGTCGGCCGCCCGACTCTTGTTCCCGCTCTCGTTGGTCAGCACCCACTGGATGTACGCCCGCTCAATCGCTTCCAGCGTGGGCGTCGCTGGCGCACGGTCGCTCACCAACGGCTCTGCACGACGCTCTGTGACACGTTCCGGCAGGGCGTCCGGACCAATGATATCGCTCTCGGACAGAATCACCGCGCGCTCCAGTGCGTTCTCCAGCTCACGCACGTTACCAGGCCACTGGTACGCCATCAGCGCATCCAACGCATGTTCATGCAGCGTTTTCGGATCTTCCTTGCGAATAACCGCATTCCGTGCGAGAAACTGATTGGCGAGCAGCGGAATGTCATCGGCGCGCGCGCGCAGTGGCGGCAAATGCAGTGCGATGACGTTCAAGCGATAGTACAAATCGCTTCGGAACGAACCGCGCTTTATTTCTTCTTCCAGATCACGATTGGTCGCGGCCAGCACACGCGCTTCAATCGGAATGGCTTCGGTCGCACCAACGGGAATCACTTCGCGCTGCTGCAACACGCGGAGCAACTTCACCTGCGTCGCCGGCGTCGTTTCGCCAATTTCGTCAAGGAAGAACGTGCCCGGACCCGCTGCCGCAAACAAACCGGTCTTGTCCTTCACCGCACCAGTGAACGACCCCTTGGTATGACCAAACAGTTCACTTTCCAGCAATGACTCGGGCAGTGCGCCGCAGTTGATGCTCAGAAACGGGTTCTCAGTCCGATTGGACAAATCGTGGATGTACTTGGCCACGACTTCCTTCCCGGTTCCTGATTCACCGGAAATGAGCACCGTCGAATCGGTTGGCGCGACAGTCTCCGCAACCTTCAACACCTCCAGCCACGACTTGCTGCGACCAATGGGCCGTCCAGCCGTCGTACGCTCGCGACGTTTGATTTCCTGTTTGAGCGACGTGTTCTCTACCCGCAACGTCCGATGCTCCACCGCGCGACGCAAAATGGCCAACAACTCGTCGTTCCGGAACGGCTTCTGGATGTAGTAAAACGCGCCTTCATTCACCGCCTGCATGGCACTCTGCAATGACGCTTGCGCCGTCATCAGCACCACCGGCAGGTCGGCGTCCATCTGTTTGGCGGCGCTCAAGAGCTGCACGCCACTCACATCCGGCATGCGCACATCGCTCAGCACGATATCGGGGCGCAATTCATGCAGTCGCTCGATGCCCTGTTTGCCGCCTTGTGCGGTGAACGGCAGGAAACCCTCGGTCTTGAGCAAAATGCGCAGCGATTCGAGAATACCCGTCTCGTCATCGACCACCAGGACGCGCGGTCTGGTGTCGTGTCCTGCAGGGGATGAGATCAAGCAGCTACTCCGGTCATACGTGATTCGATGTGGGCTGCCTCAGCAGTTGCTGCAGCACTCGGGACCCTCGTGTTGTCACTCCCTGCGGTCGTCACGCGCTGCTGATGCCTGGGCAGCAGAATGGTGAAACGCGTTCCCGGCTCCAGCGCATCCACCAGCACGAGCCCGTGATGGGCCTCGACCGCGCGATGCACCACGGCCAACCCCAGCCCGCTTCCCCCGGCCTTAGTCGTGACGAACGGCTCGAACAGCGTGTCACGAAGGGCTTCGGGAATTCCGGCCCCATCGTCACTGATCGCAATCACGATGCTGTCCCCGTCCCAACGGATATCACGCCGGCGCGAACTTCCCGTTTCCTCACGGGCCACGCGTATGTCGATGTGCACATGTGCGCCAACGTCCTGCAAATCCTCACGCGCGGAGGCCGCTTGTACGGCATTGAGCACGAGGTTGAACACGGCGCGGTGCAACATGTCTTCATCCGCCTCCATCACCAACGACTCCGGCGAAACGGCAACCGTCACATCAACGCCCGGCACACAGTCCGGATGCGCCTTCGCCAACTGCGCGGCTTTCCGCACCACGTCACCAGCGTCCAATTCCAGCACACGCGTCACTTGCGCGCGTGCAAAGTCGAGAAACTCCGAGAGCAAACGACTCAACCGATCGGCTTCGCGAACCACCAGCGCATGCAACACGCGTTCGTCGTCAGCGTCATCATCCGACCTGAGGTGACTCGCTGAAGTCTGGTTCGCAATGCCGTCAAAAATGTCGTCCGCACCGTCGTAGCCCGCAGCCGCTTGTTTCTCGGCCATTCGCTGCAAGGCGTCCCTGGCATTCTGCCGCTGCGTAGCATGCCGCCGAGCCAGCTGTTCGGTGGCACTGCGAATGGACGCCAACGGATTTTTGATCTCATGGGCGAGCGATGCACTGAGCTCGGCTACGGCCTCAAGCCGCTCAGTACGCACATGCATCGCCTGCAGGCGCTTGGTATCAGAAATATCCTGGAAAATTGCGGTCGCTGTGGTACCCGCCGTGCCACGGTCCACATCGGCGATGGTGGTCGTCACGCCAATGGGAATGTCCCGGCCATCCCGGCGAATGACCCCTTCCGCGCGCGTCGTGCGAACGCCAACCGTCACGGTTCGTTCCAGCAGGTCTGCCAATTGCGGTGACACACCACCGAGTACTTGCAAAACGGGCCGGCCAACCAGTGAACGCAGCGGCAGACCAAGCAGTTCCGTTGCCGCCGGATTGGCATACAGCAATCGCCCCTCTACATCGACAGAAACAATACCCGAGCGAATGGTACGCAAAATATCCGCGGCTTCCAGTTGGACCTTGACCAGTTGTGCGGCCAGCGCGTCTCGGCCGTCTCCTGCTTGCCGCAGACGGGCCGCAATGAAGCCAGATCCCACCGCGACCACCGCAAACACTCCTAGCTGCACACCCACGCCCAATTGGGCTTCACCGGCGCGCAGCCATAACACGTCCATCGCGTACAACACGCAGGCCGCGCCCGCAACAAACAATCCGTCGCGAAATGGCAGCATCAGCGCTGCGGTGGCAATGACCAGAATGTAGAGGGCCGCGAACTGCGAACTCCACCCGCCCGTTATGTGTACAACTGCGGTAACCACGAGCAAGTCGACCAGACATTGCAACGCGTAGAACAGGCGACCCACGGGTCGACCGTACACCTCGGCATACATAGCCGAGGCGACGGTCGCCAGCACTGCGCATGCAAAGGACAAGGTGGCAACCAGCGTATCTTCCGGCTCGGCCTTATCCCAGACAAAAACAGCCGCCACGAGAATGGAACAGGCCAACGCGGCGCGCCCCAGCCACACCCAGCGCACCATTCGGCGAGGGTCCAGCATGGTTTGGATGGCTAGGGCAGGATAGGCCGGGGTGTAGCGCAAGTCGGATTGAGCGACAGAAATCGGTGATTTGCAAAACGCACAGGCGGAATGCCGGGGAGTCTTGCAGATTGCATTACCTAGACGAACCAGCTGGCCGACCGTTTCTTTCCCCTGATGCTGCTCCAGGAAGTACCCGGTGAACCGCACCTGACCGCAGGCTCCATCGCGCTCAGGCTCGCGATGGTGTTCCTATTGGTGCTGGCGAATGCCTTCTTCGTGGCGGCCGAATTTGCGCTGGTCGCCGTTCGGCGCAGCAAAATTGACCAGATGGCGGCCGAGGGCGACCGGTCGGCGCTCATCGTGCAGAAGGCGCTGGTCAACCTTGACCGCTATATCTCCGCCACCCAGCTCGGCATCACGCTGGCGTCCCTGGCACTGGGCTGGATTGGCGAACCGGCGCTGGCGGTGCTGGTCGACCGCATGCTTGGCCTCGTCGGTATCGACCCGGCTCCGGGCGTGGTTCACAGCGCCGCCGCAATCGCCGTCGCGTTCGCCATTATCACGTTTCTCCATATTGTATTGGGCGAACTCGCTCCCAAGTCGGTAGCGTTGTCGCGCGCCGAAGCCGTCAGCCGGGTCATCGTCCGGCCGCTGATGGTGTTCTCGCGAATCATGTCGCCGTTTATTTCCGGTCTGAACGGCACTGCCAACCGACTGCTGAAGTGGTTCAAAATTGAACCGGTGTCCGAAAGTGGCCACGTGCACTCCGCCGACGAATTGCGGCTGTTGGTGATGCAGGCCCGTGCACACGGCACGCTGAACGAAACGGATACCGCGATGCTCGCGGGCGTGTTTGACTTTCACAACAAGAAGGCGCATGACGTCATGCGGCCGCGCACCGAGATGGTGGCGATTGCCGAGGATGTCGACCTGGAAGAACTCGGACAGATTTTGCGCACCGAGCGCTACTCGCGGTATCCGGTCTATCGGGAAACGGCCGACGACATTGTGGGCGTATTTCTCGCCAAAGATTACTGGCTGTCTGAAGATCCCGGCGCGTTTGTGTTGCGCGATCATCTTCGCGAAGCACTGTTTGTTCCCGCCACGCGCGCGGCGGAACGCGTGCTGGACGACCTGAGAAAAACACGAGCGCACCTGGCGGTGGTCCTGGACGAATACGGCGGCACCGCCGGCATTGTCACCATGGAAGACCTCGTCGAAGAAGTCGTGGGAGACATCGCCGACGAATACGACTTGTATTCGCGTGACGCGATGTTGACCGACGGCGTGCTGGAACTGGTGGGATCGATGTCGCTGGTGGATGTGCGATCGGATCATCGCCTCACGATTCCCGAAGGCGAATGGACGACGCTGGGCGGGTACGTCTTCGCCATGCTTGGACGACTCCCCAAGGTAGGCGACCGCGCGAGTTATCCCGGCGGTGAATTGGAAGTGGTCGCGATGGATGGTCGTCGGGTGGCGGGCGTGCGGGTGCATCTGCGCACGGACGTATCCAGGTAGCGCGACCAACTGAACACACGCACATGACCAAAGCAGACGACGCGGCGAACATTGAGGGGATTGTGGTGACACCACAGGTGACCATTCCCTACACCGAACTCGACGTGCAGGCCATTACGGGCAGCGGTCCAGGCGGACAGAATGTGAACCGCAGCGCCACGCGCATTGCACTGCGCTGGAACGTGTTCACTACGCGCGCGCTTGACGAATCTCAACGGGCGCGAGTGGCCGGCGTTCTGGCGTCGCGCCTGGATGGCGAGGGAAACGTGCGCATTGTCGCCGGTGAACATCGCAGCCAATTGCAGAATCGTGCCGAGGCGGCGGCTCGACTGGCCGCGCTGGTGGCACGCGCTTTGATTATCCCGAAATCCAGAAGAGCCACGAAACCCACTCGCGGCTCTGTCGAGAAACGCCTGACGGAAAAACGCCAGCGATCGCATACCAAGCGTGATCGCGGGTCGCGCTCGCACCACGACGACTAGCGAATCACCAGGGACTACCAGAGAATCGCGTTGATCCCGATGTAGTAGGTGACAAAGTCCGCTCGGCCGCGCAGTGGAATGGGATCACGATTGTTCTGGAACCCGTCTTCCACCTGCTTGTCATTCAAATACTTCGCGTTGTCATGGCGCAAATAGCGCGCGCCAAGTTCCAGTCGTACATCTTGTTTGGCCGATTGGTACACCCGAAAGTACGCCCCGGCCGAGCCGCCGTACGCCAGCGTCGCGTCGCTGGAATTGGTGGTGGAGGCAAAGTCGTCGTTGTTGTTGTTGTTGTTGTTCGACCCTTCGACCGACGTCGTTGTGGAGAAGTACGAAAATCCGCCAAGCGCCGACACGTACGGCCGGAATGCGCCGGTTGGGCCAAGCAATTGCGGGCCACCCACCATGCTGAAGATGCTGCTGGACGTTCTCAGATCGAGTTTTATCAGGTTGCCGCTTCCGGCCAACGGAATGCGCCGCGTGCTGCTGGCGTAGGACAGGAAGGCCAAGTCGAGCCGCGCATTCACAATGCCCTGTTTATCCAACCGAGCCAGACCACTGACGTCAATGCCGTACCCGTTGCCCGTATTCTTGCCGAAATCACCGTTGGGTTCCGACACGGCAAACGCCAGTCGACCCGAGAATACGCCGGTCGGGACATGCGGCGCAGGTTGCGCGGCGAGAGGGGCTGCCCCAACCGAAAGCGTCAGTGCCGCTATGGCTGCGGCCGCGATCCGGCGTCCGGTCCCTCTGCGGTTGCTGTAAGTCTTCATCGTTGTAGCCGTAGTTTGTGTTGAGCGCCACTCGGCTTGCGGAAGGCCCGGGATGCCGGCGTCGCTGGAATGGTTGTGTCACTCCGTACGCGGAAGCACACGGTAAAGTGTCTGAAACGCCAGCCGTTAAACCGGGTCGAAGTTCCTATTGCAGGGGCTATATTGTCGACATCGCTTTGCCAGTCGCGGTCAGGGACTCTGGTCCCCGGCGCACCCGTACCTTGAGCCGCCACATGCCTCCCGCCTTCAGTCCCAAGCCTGACGACCCCGACGAAGACCTCGATGCAGCTGAAATCGAGGAGCTCCTCGCGGACGAAGACGACAACCTCGAGGATGAATTTCCAATGGGCGACGGCGTCGCGGACATTTCGGCTGAGGTGCACTGCCCGTATTGTGGCGAGCCGGTGGAAATTGCGCTCGATCCCGGCTCGGGATCCCAGCAGCAGTACGTAGAAGATTGTCAGGTGTGCTGCCAGCCATGGCGCGTGGCGGTATCTTATGACGAAGACGGTCACGCAGACGTACAGGTATCGGCGGAAGATGAGCACTGAATCACTTGCAGCAATACACGCGGTGGAGGTCGTGCCGTCACATGCGCAGATGATTGAGCAACTGCTGCACGATGCCCTGCACCGGCCAGCACCGGAAGGCGTTCGGATTGTTGCCCTGTGGTGGATCGAGCAGCTGCGCGATGCACGTGAGTCGCACACCAACGCGATGGTTGCCTTGCAAGGACTGCGGTCCACGTTGCGCGAGAACCGCGAATTGCTCAGCGACGCGCCGCTCAAGCGAGGAATGCGACACCTGCAGTCGCTCGCGGGTGCGTTGGAAAAGGTGTGCACCGCCGCCTCGGAACGTGAGTGGCTGGAATCGGAGGCAGACATGTTGCTCCCCGACGCAGCCGCCGAAGCACAGGAACTGAGCGCCGTGCTGGCCGAAGAACACCAGCAACTGGCACGCGTAGCGACGACGGCCCTGCGCAAGCACTTTGATGCGTTTGATGCGATCGCGCCGAGCGCGCTTTCGCATTTCATCGTGCGCGGCACGGTGGGTGTGGCCCTCAACCTGGACGCATTTTCTGCGCACCTCAGCGGACGCCTTGATCGCAGCGTGACGCGAATGAAACGGTCCATGCAGGACGTGGAGGGTCGCTCCAGCAAACGCGAGATCAGGCGCATTGCAGACGGGCTGATACGCGTGCGCGCCATGCTGCAGCCCTTTGTCGCCACGCTTCCCTCTGTCGGCACCCTGTATCACGGGGTCAGCCATGGACAACAGCAATTGGACGCCATGCGCATCGCCGCCACATTGGCCAAGCGCGCACGACGCCAGAAGCTGGGCGGACTGGCGGCCATGCTGGAAGACGTCAGTCTCAGCCACTACAACGCGTTTGCGTCCGAGTGGCTGGCCGACAACGGGGAGCGCAGCCTCGCCAGTGCGTACGCGGCTCGCGCGGCCTTGCAGCTATCGATGGACATCACGCACTTCTCGAACGCCAGCATCACGTCCGAGTTTGGCGTGCCGCGGGAAATCGAACGCAAATATCTGCTCAGTGGGTGCCCACCGGAAGCGTCGGTGGTCGCCGGGACGCGCATTGAGCAGGGTTGGATTCCCGGACGCACGCTGCGCGAGCGACTGCGTCGAAGCACCTACCCAACCGGCGTATCGCGCTACACGCGCACCGTGAAGTTTGGACGCGGAATTTCGCGCGTCGAACTCGAAGAGGATACCGACCGTCCCTTGTTCGATGCCCTCTGGCCACTCACCATCTCCGCGCGTGTTCGCAAACGGCGTCACGCGATTCGCGACGGCGCACACACGTGGGAGATTGACGTGTTTACTGACCGGGACCTCGTGCTCGCCGAAGTCGAGCTGCGATCGGCGGACGAAAATCCGCCTCCGCCAGCGTGGCTGGAACGGTGGGTCGTTCGCGACGTCACGAACGAGCCGGGCTTTGTGAACGCCAACCTTGCGATGGCCGACGAAGAGCCGCCGGTGCCGGCCAGCGACGCGTAATCGACGAACGCCTCGTGCTTGCGGCCCTTCTCCCCATTCGAGATCAGCGCGACAAAGTCGTCGCGTACGAACTCTCAGCGTATCCCCTATCGGATACGGTCAGCGCGTCGTCAAACGAGGACGCGGCTCGCCATACACTCGAACTGCTCAGCACCCTGCCACTTCCGCGACTCGCGAACGGACGGCCCGTGCACGTTCCGGTCACGCCCGGATTGGTGCGCGATGGCGCGCTCGCGCGATTCGCGTCGGTTGATGCGGTGTTCATCCTTGCAACACCGGCACTGGATGATTACGCCACAAGTCGGGCCGTTGAGCGGTTGATTGGTCGCGGTTTCCGGTTTGGGCTGGACGGATTTCCCGAGAGCCGACCGCTGCCCTCGGCGATGACCGGTGCAACCGTGGCGTTGGATGCAGCGCGCGTGGCACCGTTAGCCTTCGCCAGCCGCATTCAGTTGCTGTTGCAGGCCGGACTCAAACCGATTGCGCGGGGCGTCGATGACCGCGCCACTCGCGAGCGCGTAATGGGTGTCGGGGTCAAGCTGTACTCAGGTCGCATTCTCCCACGTGCCTCAACACGTGATGCCGACGCTGAATCCGGCGCGAAACGGGCCGTCACGATGTTGGCCGCGTTCAGCGATGGCCGTCCGCCAGATACCTCCTTCGACACGTTCGTGCGCAATGAATCGCGACTGGCCGCGGAGATTCTGCACATCATGCGATCGGCGACGATGAGCGTGCGCGGGCCGCGCACAGTCGAGCACGCACTCACGGTGCTGGGGCGTGACGCGATCCTCGATCGCATGACGGCACTGGTGGCCCGTCTGGTTTCCGAATGTGCCGGCGACCCCGAATTGGCGCTCATTGCCCTCCGGCGCGCGCGAATGTGCGAACGGCTCGCGGCGGCGTTGGAGCGTCCCCCGCATCCACGCTTGCGCCGCCTGGCCGGACTGGTGAGTGTGCTGGACGCCGCGTTTGGCGTGCCCGCCAGCAGCCTCAGTTTACATGTGGCCCTGCCGTTGGTGTTGGCAGATGTCGCGGTGGAGCGCCTGCAACCGTTAGGCCAGTTGGTGGATATTGTCGAAGCGTACGACAACGGCTGGTGGCCGGACATGCGCGCGCGTTGTCGCGTGGTTGGCGTGGCGCCAACCGTCGTGCGCGAAGCCTACTTTGACGCATGGCGTGATGCGCGCGAAGAATTGGGCGCGTCCCGAGCCGGCGAGGGGTGAGCGCACATGTCTCAGGATATTCGCGAATACCTCATCGAACGGTTTCGTGCGGACGCGGACACACTTCGTCAGCGGGCGGTGGCGATTGCCGGAGCCGCAAAGCCCGCGCCGGGTCCGGACGTGACGCTGTCGCGCGCCATGGCCGATGCCTGCGACGATGTCGCGGCGCTTGCTGCACAATTGCCGGAACGCGCGTCCGTAGACGAAATAGTTGACGCACTGCAGGCGCTGCTCCCGCAACTCGCAGCGCGAACCACGAGCGTGCAAGCGCAGAAGGCGCCAGCACTCAAGGCGGTGTATGTTGGGGCGAGTACGCGCGTGCAGGAACTAATCGCCGCAGAACTCCGGGCGTCCGGTCTTGCCAACCGTTCTGTAAACCCGGATGCTCCGGTTCACGACACGGAGTTTGATGAGGACGAGGAATGACGCGCAGTAAACAGATGGAACCCGACGACGAGCAGGACGGCGACCATGCACCGCCGGGAAAAGTGCGCGTGGACAAGTGGCTGTGGGCGGCACGCTTCTTCAAGACGCGCTCGCTGGCACAGGAGGCCGTTGATGGCGGCAAAGTCGACGTCAACGGAGAGCGCGCAAAACGCGCCAAACTGGTACAGGCCGGCGACCGCGTGCAGTTACGGCAAGGCGCTGAGTTCTGGCATCTGACCGTGCTCGACATTGCCTCGCGCCGCGGGTCAGCAGAAATTGCGGCAACGTTGTATGAAGAAAGCGCGGACGGTCGGGCGAAACGACAGGCACTGCGCGATGAAATGCGAAGCACCAACACGGCCTTCACCTACGGAGAAGGCCGACCGGGCAAACGCGATCGGCGGGAACTTCGACGATTTAAGGGCGATTAAGCGTCAGCAACTCGCCCAGCGTGATCGGTTCCAGTTCGTGTGCGCCCTCGTATTGTACATCCCGCACCGCAATACCCAAGGTGTCCCACTGTGCGCGCAACAGGCGACGCGCTTTGTCCGTCATGAAATGATCGTCGGTGCCGGCCACCAACACCACGTCGGTACTCGCAAGAGCCCGTTGCAACGCAAGCACATCGGCGTCATCGGCCACGCTGCCCGCCCACATGACCGCGCGTGAAGGTTGCACCACGCCACCCGCAATCCATCGCATGGCAGTCGCCACGCCCTGAGAAAACGCCAGCACGCCAACGTCGGGCATCACATTGGTCGCCTGCACGACCTCATTGATAACCGCCCGGTACACATTGTCCAACCAGCCGCGGGTGTCTGCGATATCTGACAGGCGATCCTCTTTGGTCATCCAGGCAGCCCCCACACGCGCCATGTGTCCGCGGTCGGCACGCGGCATTTCCAGGTAGAAGCGCGAAAGGCCTTCCGGCGCGACCACGAGCGTGCCAGGCGGTACGGCCTCATCGAAGTGTCGAAGGAACCGCCCCGCCAATTGTCCATAGCCGTGCAGGACGAACCATACCGTTCGGGCCTCGGTGACCGGTGCGCCCATCGTGAAATACCGCGCAGTGCGCGTGGTAATCAGATGGTGCTCCTCTGGCGAAGCGGACGAATTGGAGTTTTCGTTCACAATGAGGTGAGTGGATGCCGTTCACGTTGCGCACACGTGGTCGTCCAACCGCCTGAACGACCCCTGACGGTCAGCGAACTCAGGGAACGTAGGCGATGGCAGAAATCTCCACCATGATGCCGCGAAGCTGCGCTCCAACCACCGCTCGGGTCGGAAAGGGCGCGGAAAACACGGTCCGATAACACTGATCGAATGCACCCCAGTCATTTTCGTCAGTGAGATAGACAGTCACACTTACCACGTCTTTCAACGTCGCGCCACCGGCCAAGAGAACGCGTTCCAGATTCGCCAGTGTTTGTCGAGTTTGCGAAACCACGTCCTCCCCAACAACGACACCGGTGGCGGGATCGCGCGGAACCTGTCCGGAGACGAACATCAGGGGACCGGCTTTCACGCCTGCGCTATATGCGCCGGCGGGCGGTGGCACATCGGAGAGGACTACAGCAGTCCAGGAGCGGGTGGTGATGGTCATGTCGGATTGGGAGTCGGAGGAGGATGTGGGAACATATATCGAGCAACTCGAAACGCCGGTGCCGGTGGTCGACCTGGATCGACTGGCCCTGAATCTTGACCGCATGGCGGCCTACGCCGCGTTGCACAATCTGCAACTACGCCCGCACGTCAAAACGCACAAATCTCCTCGCATCGCGGCCGAGCAGTTGCAGCGCGGCGCCGTTGGCCTCACGGTCGCGACGCTTCGCGAAGCGGAAGTGATGTCGGAAGTCTGCCATGACTTGTTGCTCGCGTATCCGCCCATCGGAGCCGCACGACTGGAACGTCTGGCCCGTCTTCCGGCTGACGTGAAACTCACGGTGGCCGCCGATGGGGTAGCCGGCATTACGGCACTGTCCGTTGCGGCGAAACTTTCGCGGCGGGAAATTGGCGTGTATGTCGAAGCCGATGTCGGCATGCACCGCGTCGGCGTGCAAGGTGTCGAAGACGCCATCGCACTGGCTCGGCAGATTGCGGAAACGCCGCCGCTCCGGTTCGCGGGGTTGATGTTTTATCCCGGACATATTCGAGAACCGGTAGACGAGATGGGGCCGGCCATCGAGCGGTTGTCGAACCAGGTGCAGCGGTATCAGCACGCGCTCACGGACGTGGGGTTGTCCCCGACGGTGATCAGCGGTGGTTCCACACCAATGGCGTGGCGTGCCCATGAAATTCCCGGCGTGACGGAAATCCGCCCCGGCACGTATGTGTACAACGATCGCACCACGGCAAACATTGGCGCGTGCCACTGGGAGGATTGTGCACTGACCGTTGCGGCGACGGTCGTCAGCACGGCCCTGCCCGGGCAAGCCGTCATTGACGCGGGAGCCAAAGCCCTTGGCCGCGAACCGCTTCGTGCAGACGGGGACGGTTACGGCGCGTTACTTGATCGGCCAGACGTGGTCGTTGGGCGCATGTCGGAAGAACATGGGATCCTGGACTTGTCGCGCACGAACTGGCGGCCGCGTGTTGGCGATGTCGTGCGCGTCGTTCCCAATCATGTGTGCATTGTCGTGCATTTGTTCGACGAGATTCTTGGCGTGCGTGGGACGTCCGTCGAAACGCGGTGGCCAGTCGCGGCGCGTGGGCGCGGCGCGCCAGTGGAGGCCGTGAGCGGGCATCCAACCAGACCGCGAATGGCGTGACGCGGTGCGGAGCCTCTTGAAAACCCTTACCTCCGCGCAATTCCCGCCGTTTTCGCCTTTGCCAGTCGCACCAGATCTGTGGGCGCCAGTGCCAACTCGACCCCGCGACGCCCCGCACTCACATACACCAACTCGAACCGCAACGCACTGGTATCGATAACCGTGATCAAGGGCTTGCGCTGCCCCAACGGACTGATCCCACCAACGACGTAGCCCGTTGCCCGCTCTGCTGCGACACTGTCCGCCATACGCGCCCTTCGCGCACCGACCGCGTCGGAAAGTGCCTTCAAATCCAATAGGCAACTCACTGGCACCAGCGCACAGACGAGCCCAACACCCAGGGCGTCTGCGACCAGCGTTTTGAACACGCATGCAGGATTCAGCCCCAACGCCTCTGCCGCCTCAAGGCCATACGATGCTGCGGCGGGATCGTGCCCGTATTCCAGAACCTCATGCGCCACGCCCGCCTTGCGCGCGGCCAGTATGGCCGGCGTCATCCGTCACATCGGCTCAAAACCGCCCCGGTTCTTCTGTGCATGGGATGAACATTATGTTGCGTCGTGCACGCTTTCCACACCGCCAACCCGAGCCTCCCGCCTCGACGTATCCTCCACGTGGATGCCGACGCGTTTTTTGTCGCGGTCGCCCGACAACAGGATCCCGAGGGTGCGGGCAAAGCCACGCTGCTGATTGTGGGAGGCCGACCGGGATCCCGCGGGGTGGTGTGCAGCGCGTCCTACGAGTGCCGCGCATTCGGCGTACGCAGCGCTATGCCAATTCGTCGCGCGTTGCAGTTATGTCCTGGTGCCATGTGTGTGCCTGTACCGCGGGGCGTCTGTAGCACGCGCAGTCAGGAAATACGCGAGGTGTTGATCAAATTTGCACCGTTGGTGCAAGCCTCCAGCATTGACGAGTGGTACCTCGACATGGCCGGCACCGAAGCGTTGTACAGGGAACCGCTGGAAGCCACCGCCCATCGCATTCGAAACGCCGTGTACGACGCCACGCAGCTCCAGGTGTCCATCGGGGGCGGCACCACCCGGCTCATCGCCAAAATGGCGGTCGAACGGGCGAAACCCAAACCCGGATCGGGCGCTAACGGCGTACGTTGTGTCGCTCCAGGCACCGAACTGGAATTTCTCGCCGGTTTCAAACTGGCCGATCTGCCCATGGTGGGACCGCGGTTTGCGCAGCACCTTGAAAAAATCGGGCTCGTGTACATTCACGAAGCCCAGTCATGGACTGAAGCAGAGTTGCAGCGTCGCACCAGCGAACGGGCAGGGCAATGGTTGTACCAACGCATTCGCGGGCTCGACGAAAGTGTGGTCACGTCGCGCGAACGGCAGAAGCAAGTGAGCCGCGAGGAGACGTTTGGACGCGACTTGCACGAAGATGCGGCGCTTGAAAAACAGTTGCTGCGACTGGCAGTGCGCGTGTCGCATGACCTGCGCAAACAGGGGCTGGCCGCGCGCACGGTGACGGTCAAGTTGCGGGATTCCGACTTTCGTACGCGGTCGGCACGTCGCACCCTTTCCAAGCCCATTGAATCGGAACGGGCGGTGGCCCGTGTATCGCGAGGGCTCATGGAACGACTGCGCGGCACACGCCGCGTTGGTGTCCGGCTGCTTGGCATCGCGCTCTCGCATTTTGACGGCGATGAGGGCCCCCCCCAGCAACTCGCGTTCTTCCCCGCCCCGGAAGTACCCACCGATGACCCGGTTGAAGGCGCAAAAGACAAGGCGCTTACCAAGGCGCTCGACCGCATTCGCGGCCGGTTCGGCAGTGAGGCCATTCTGCCAGCGCGCCTGGTTGAAAAAAGCATCGACACGGGCCCCCGTGTGGAGGAATAGTCGGTTGCGGACGGACATTTCGGGTGCCCAAACGCTACCCTCTCCCCGTTTCGCTACTTAATTTCCCGCTGTCTCTCCTTCCCCCGTTTTCCGGTTCCCGATGAGCGCATACAATCCGAACAAGCTTGGCTGGGGTTTTGCATCCGTCGTCTGCGTGCTGACGGCGGGGTTGTTTGTCACGGCCAAGGCCATTCACGACCGCACCTACCGTCACCCGCGCGACCCCATGACTGCGCAGGTCTACCGCGACCGGGATGCGGCCAAACACGAAGCAGCGGCCGGCGAACACGAAGGCGCCGCCGCGACACCTGCCGGTGAGACGCACTCACCGGCCGCCAAAGACAGTGGCCACACCGAACCGGCGAAGCCAGCAGGCGCGAAGCACTAACGACAGGCGGCGAACGTCCCACGCAAAAACCCGGCGCACTGTGCACCGGGTTTTTTTGTTGCATGCTGCTTTTTCTGCTTCAGAAGTCCCGCCACCTGGGGCGCCAACAGCTTGAATCGTTTCCTGGGCGCGCCGGCGACTTGCGCCGTAGCTCCAGCGCCTCTGTATCCGCCTTACTCCGGCGGCTTGCCGTGCGGCGTATCCGCAATGGCCAGCCCGTCGCCGTGCTTGGCCTTGTACAGCGCCTTGTCGGCGCGCGCAATCCACTGCTCGACGTCTTCCGTCGCATCAAGCTGGGCTAGGCCTATCGACGCACCCACCTGAAATTCCAATGCGGGATGTGGGCTTGGCATGACCGCAATCTGATCGCGCAGCCGGTTCGCCAACGTCAACCCGACCTTCCAGTCGGTGTTATTCAGGATGGCGCAAAACTCGTCACCGCCGTGCCGGCAGATCACATCAGATTGACGCAGAAACACCTTGGCCATGCATTTCGCGACTCCGGTAATGAACGCATCGCCCGCCTGATGACCAAACATGTCATTTACAAACTTGAGTTTGTTCAGGTCGATGAGAATGAGTGTTACCGGTGTACGCCCCAGCGAATGCATCTGCATGGCACGCTGCGAGGTGCTGTCGAAAAGCTTGCGATTGCCCAATCCGGTAAGCGGATCGGTCGTGCTCTCGCGCTTCGCATCTTCCAGTTGACGACCCAGCCGATCGAGTTTTGTTGCGAGCGACACATACTGGAGTTCCTGCTGGTCGCGGCGAGCCTGCAGTGCGTCGTGAATGGCGGCGACGGCACCCAGTACTTCCTGCTTGATGCTGCCCGTTTGCAACCGGTTGATGGCCGTCCGCGCCCGTTGCATTTGTGCATCGGTGTGCACATCAGTTTTCTGGTCAATCTTGACCGCGTTGTGCACCGTTTCGACGCACGACCATAACGCATCGCGCAGTTCCCCCACCGCGCTGTCGACATAGCGACTTTCTTCGCGACGCTGTTCGGTGAAGGTGCGCAGCACGCCATCCCAGTCGCGGTCGCGTATTCCTACCGCCGAGCTCACCTCGGAGGGCGTGATCGGCACGCCCATCGTGGCGTGGCGCTGCCAGCGTCCAAACTCGCTGGTGACCTCCTGCGCCGGCCGGTCGGGGAGATCAAAAGCATGGCGTCCAAACGACGCCAGCAAGCCACCGATGGTATCCAGCACGAGGCCTACATCTTCGGCCCCAGCCTGGGGAATGGGAATGACGCCGCGCCCAGGTGTAAGTCCGGGTTTGCGAGGTGCGCCGCCGTCGATTGCGACCAGCGTGGGCGGATTGGCGGGACCGGTCGCAGGCTTCGTTCCCACATCGGCCTTCTCGGCAGTCGCGCGACGGTCTGCGGTCAGTTTCTTAAAGAACATGCGTTAGGGAGAGGATACGGATACGTATCGGCAGCAGTCGCGTCTGTCTTGAACAGGGGGACCGCAAGGCGGCATGCCGTCCGTTGGCGGCGTCAGCCAGCGTTGTCACGTTGGACGATGCATGTCCCGCTTGGTCAATAATGGTCGCGTCCGCGCCCCGGCTTCGCCGCCTTAAAACTCCTCGGCGGAGAACGCCATGATGGGACCCGAGCCCGATTGAATGGCCGTAAGCAACGTCGCCGCCTCGGGCAGCAGTCGGGCAAAATAGAAGCGCGCCGTCTTCACCTTCGCCTCGTTGAACCGCTTGTCACCTGTCCCAGCGCCCAGCTTCTCCTGCGCGACGGTCGCCATCTTGAGCCACTGCCAGCCGACCGCCACATACCCCATCAGGTGCAGGTAGTCGGTCGCTGCCGCGCCGGCCTCATCGGGATTCGCGAAGCCGCGCTCGGCGAGCATCATGGTGGCTTTCTGCAACTGCAGCAGCGATGCCCCAACAGGCTTTGCAAACTCACTGACGGCTTCATTGTTGCTGGCCGCTTCGACATCCTGTTTCACCAATTCGAAAAAGCGGCGCACCAATCGCCCCCCTTCCATGGGCAGCTTGCGCCCCACCAGGTCCAGCGCCTGCACCGCATTGGTACCCTCGTAAATCTGCGCAATGCGCGCATCGCGTACGTACTGCTCAACCCCGTACTCGCGAATGTATCCGTGCCCGCCCAAAGTCTGCAGGGCGATGTTCGTGCCATCAAATCCCTTATCCGTCAGGAACGCCTTGATCACTGGTGTCATGAGCGCCACGAGATCGGTGGCTTCTTCGCGCCGGGCCGCATCGGGATGATGTAATTCGATGTCAATGAGAATGCCCACCCAGTACGCGAGCGAGCGCATGCCTTCATTGAAGGCCTTCATCCGCAGCAGCCCTTTCCGCACGTCCGGATGCACCAGAATGGGATCGGCTACCCCACTCGGATTTTTCGCGCCGGTCAGCGCACGTCCCTGCAGCCGTTCCTTGGCGTAGGCCAGCGCGTTCTGATACGCCACTTCCGACAATCCGAGTCCCTGCATGCCAACGGCAAGGCGTGCGCCGTTCATCATCGTGAACATCGCCCGCATGCCTTTGTGTTCTTCGCCCACCAGCCACCCGGTCGCATTGTCGAAGTTCAGCACACAGGTCGCCGAACCTTTAATGCCCATCTTGTGTTCGATAGAGCCGCACACGACGCCATTTTTTGTCCCAGGTTTGCCTTCGTCGGTGGGCAGGTATTTTGGCACCAGAAACATGCTGATGCCTTTCGTACCACCGGGCGCGTCCGGCAACTTGGCCAGCACCAGATGCAGAATGTTTTCGGTGAGATCGTGTTCCCCGGCCGAGATGAAAATTTTGGTGCCGGTAATTTTGTACGCGCCGTCGCCGGCCGGCACGGCTTTCGTGGTGAGAATGCCAAGGTCGGTGCCCGCATGCGCTTCAGTCAGGCACATGGTGCCCGTCCACGTGCCATCAATCAGCTTGGGGAGAAACCGTTGTTTGAGTTCGTCGGACCCATGACTGATCAGCGCGCTGCAGGCGCCGTGCGACAAGCCGGGATACATGCTGAACGACAAATTGGCCGAGCATAACATTTCTTCAAAGACGAATCGCACGGCTTCGGGAAGTCCCTGCCCTCCGAACTCTGATGGCGAGGCAATACCAGTCCAGCCCCCACTCGCATATTGCGCGTACGCTTCCTTGAAGCCGGCTGGCGTCTGCACGTCCCCATTGTCGTAGCGGCAGCCTTCGGCGTCGCCACTCTGATTTAGCGGGAACAGCAGTTCTTCACAGACTGTCGCCGCTTCGGCCAGCACTGCGTCAATGACGTCCGGCGTCGCTTCCTCGAATCCGGGCAGTGTCGAGAGTTGCGCGACGTTGTGCACGTCGTGCAGCAGGAAATGAATGTCATCGAGGGGGGCGCGATACGACGGCATGTTGCGGCCTGAGTGGGGGAGGGGCGGCTTCGGGACCAGCGCGATTGGACGAACTATGGGAATGGGCGACGGCGAGGCGACGACCGCCAAGGGGAAAATACGACGGGAGCGTCGTGTTTTCAACCTTCCTCGATGGTGTGCGCCCGCCCCCACCTGACCCCTAGTCCATCCGCGTGCGGTGAAGGCGCATCCTTCCGTTACTGAACCCTGACTACTGAACCCTGAATGCTTCCGTTCCTGAAAACTGCCCCCTCCCGCCTGCCCCCTGCGCCCTGCCCCCTGCCCCCAGCCCCCTGCCGCGCCAGCGTGGCGAAGCGATCGCCGCCCCTCCCGCCCCGTCCCACCCTTCATGACAGTTCAGGGAACTTTCAATGACGAATCCGTTAACACCGATGCGGAGATTGGTGACGGACTGCACATATATCGCATTCGCAACCTTCCTCTTCTTGTCCGTGTCTTACGGTCGTTACTCCCACGGGATGGGCCTTCACCCTCAATTCGGTCTGGTTTTGATGATGCGTGTGCTGCGCAACCGCTGGTTTGCCGTGGGTTTGGTCGGGGTGCTGCTGGTCGGCACCAGTACCTGGCTATTCGCCAACAACAGCACCGGCACCGAATCGGATGCAACACTTGCGCCGGTGAAACGTGGTGAATTCAAAGTGCATGTCACCACCGCTGGTGAACTGCGCGCGCGGAAATTTGTACAGATCATGCTGCCCGCCGGCGCGCAGGCCGCCGAAGCGTACCAAATGAAGATTCAGTCCATCGTGCCGGAAGGCACCGTGGTGAAAGAGGGGGATGTCGTTGCAGAATTGGATCGCAGCACAATGGCCCCCAAACTTGCTGAAGTCACGCTTGCCTTGCAGAAGGCGCAGTTGCAGTCCGAGCAGGCACAGCTCGACTCGACGTTGACGCTGTCGCAGGCGCGCGAGGACATGCGCACCATGGAATTGGCGCTCGAGGAAAAACGCATCGCGCAGGAGCAGGCCAGCTTCGAAGCCCCCAGCGTCAAACGCCAGGCCGCGATTGATCTCGAAAAGGCCACCCGTGCGCTGGCGAAAGCAAAAGTCGACTACAAAACCAAAACAGAACAAGCCATTGCGAAGCAACGGGAAATTGGCACCGACCTCACGCGGCAACAGAACCGGCTGAATAGTGTGCAAGCCGTCATGGGCGAATTCACGATCAAGGCGCCGTCGCCGGGCATGGTCATTTATGTCAAGGAATGGAACGGCCGCAAGAAAACGGCCGGCTCGCAGGTCAGCCCGTGGGAGCCCGCCGTCGCCACGCTTCCCGATCTGTCGCGCATGGAGTCCGTGACGTACGTGAATGAGATCGATGTGCGCAAAGTTTCCGTGAACCAGAAAGTGCGCCTGGCGCTCGATGCCGATCCCTCCAAGGTGCTGACGGGCACGGTGGTGGAGGTGGCCAATGTCGGCGAACAGCGGCCGAATGCCGACGCGAAAGTGTTCGAGGTGAAGGTCGCGGTCGACCAGTCGGACACCACCTTGCGGCCGGGCATGACCACATCCAACGCGGTCGAGACGTTTTCAATTCCGAACGCACTGTACGTGCCCATTGAAGCCGTACACAGTGACAACATGCTCGCGTACGTGTTCAAGAAATCCGGCAACCGGGTCATCAAGCAGCAGATTGAGACCGGCGCGATGAACGACAATGAAGTGGTCGTCGTGCAGGGGCTCACCGATACCGACCGCGTGTTCCTCACGCCGCCGCCGGACCGGGACAAGCTCGAGTTGGTCAAACTGGCCAACAATCAGACCCCGTTGGCCAAACCGGACGGAGACAAGGCACCCGCCGCTCCACAAGTCGACGTGAAACCACCCGTGCCCGCTGCGTCACCGAACACGATGCCCGTCGTTCCTGCCCGGAAGCCCTGAGCCATGGAAGACCCGGAGCAACATCCGGCGCGCCAACGCGTCGAATTTGTGGCGCACTCAATTTTCAGCATTCGTACCGCGCTCGAGGCGCTCCGGCATAACAAACTCCGCGCGGCGCTGACCTCGCTGGGCATTTTGTTTGGGGTGGCGTCCGTCATTGCCATGCTCGCCATTGGGCGCGGTGCCGAGCAGGAGATTCTGGAGCAGATGCGTTTGTTGGGCTCGAATAACGTCATCGTGACGCCCCTCATCGAACAGTCGGAAGGCCCGACCAAGGACGCCGGCGAGAAGCAAACCAAGAAGTACACACCGGGGCTGACCACGCTGGACGCCCGCAGTATTGCGAGTGTGATTCCGGACGTCGACGTGACGACGGGCGAAGTCGTCCTGAACACGCTGATCACGCGGGACGGATTGCGTCGCTCGGGAAAAGTGGTCGGGGTCGATACCGCGTACTTCCGGCTGATCAATCTGGAACTGGCGCAAGGGGCCATGTTTTCCGCGGCACAAGTGAAGTATGGGCGTCCAGTCGCCATCATTGGAAACGGCGTCAAGACCCGGTTCTTCACGCGCGAAGATCCTATAGGCCGCTCCATCAAGGTGGGCGAAACCTGGTTGACGGTGGTGGGCGTGCTGGCCGACCGCACGCTCAACCAGAGCGCGGCACAGAAGCTCGGCATTCGCGATGCGAATATGGACGTGTACGTGCCACTGGAAACCATGTTGGTCCGATTTCGTAACCGGGCGCAGGTGACGTCGCGCGACGTCGAGCGCGCCAGCCGGGATGCCAACGTCGTGTCCGTTGGGGAAGGTTCCAACACCGAAGCCGAAGACGCGCGCGCCGAACGTACGAACTACCATCAGTTGGACCGCATCATCGTTCGCGTGAAAGATGCGAAAGCAGTGCCAGCCGTCGCCGAAGTGATGCAGCGCATGTTGACGCGCCGACACAATACGGTGGTGGATTTTGAAATCAGGATTCCGGAAGAGTTGCTGCGACAGGAGCAACGCACCAAAGCCATCTTCAACGTCGTGCTGGGGGCTATCGCGTCCATTTCATTGATTGTGGGAGGTATTGGCATCATGAACATCATGCTCGCTTCCATTCTTGAGCGCATCCGCGAAATTGGGGTGCGGCGCGCGATGGGTGCCACGCAGCGCGACATTCTCGCGCAGTTCCTGTCGGAAGCGGTGCTCATCAGTCTGGCGGGGGGATTGGCCGGCATTCTGATTGGCGCCACCCTCAGTGTCGCCATCGAGCAGGCGGCCGGCATCAAAACCGTGGTCTCTGGCGCGTCGGTGGTGGTGGCCTTCGGCGTGTCCATCACGGTCGGACTCATTTTTGGAATCGTCCCCGCCTGGCGCGCTGCGCGACAGGATCCCGTTGTTTGTTTGAGGTACGAATAGTGCATCCCTTTCGGATTGCTCGCAGCGCCATGGTGACCGCCCTGGCGGGCGCCCTGTGTACCGGGATTGCAGCACCCGCCGGCGCACAGACAGGCGACACGCTGACGCTGGCGCAAGCCGTGGATATGGCCCAACGCCTGGGGTTCGCCGCGCGCGTGGCGTCGAGCTCGCGAGACGCCGCCCGCTGGCGTGACGAAGCCTTTGCTTCGCGCTTGCTGCCGCAGCTCTCGCTGACCAGCGACCTGCCCATCTACAACCGCTCCATCATTCAGGTGGTGCAACCCGACGGAACGGCAAGGTTCGTCCCGCAACAACAGCGCACGGCCGCGCTGGGCTTGAACGTCTCTCAACGCCTGCCCTTCACGGGCGGAGATTTTTTCGTCTCTTCGCAATTGACCAACGTCAACATTGCCGGCACCCAGAACAGCAAACTGTGGCGCTCGACGCCAGTACAGGTGGGCATTCGCCAGTCGCTGCTGCGCCCGAACGCCTTGCGTTGGGATTCCCGCGAGCAGGATTTGCGCATTCAGGTGGCTGACCGCCAGTATCTGGAAGCGCGGGAAGACATCGCCCTGCAAACCAGTCTGCTGTATTTCGATGTCTATGCCGCGCGCGCCAACCTCATGAACGCGGAAGGCAACTCGTTGGTCAACGACACGTTGTACACGCTCAACAAGGGCCGCTACGAGGTGGGCAAAATTGGCGAGAACGATCTGCTGCAGAGCGAACTGGCATTGTTGCGATCCCGCAATGCTCTCGATCAGGCGCGGCTCGATTTTGCCCGGACCTCCTCCGCGCTGCGTATTCAACTGGGGGTGCTACCCGGCGCGCCACTCAATGTCGTAGCGCCGACGGACATTCCCAGTATCGTCGCCGATACCACCACCGCCGTGCTGCACGCCCTTAAAAACCGTTCGCAGCAACGGGATCTCGACTTGCAGGACGTGCAATCGCAGCGACGCGTGAACGAGGCGCGTCTCAACAACGGACTGGGAGCAACGGTCTCGGCGGCCGTGGGCTACAACCAGTCCGCGCAGACATTCAACTCCGCCTTGCAGTCGCCGCTGCAAAGTCAGCAGTTTTCCGTGAGTATCGAAATGCCCATTGTGCAGTGGGGGGGCCGGAACGAGCAGATTCAGGCCGCCAAGGCCGACCGCAACCGCGTCACGACCCAGGCGCAGGCCGCACGCGCGCAGACCGCGCAGGAAGCGCACTTTGCGGCGCTGCAGCTCGCGCAATCGGAGCGGCAGCTGGCGCTCTCCGCGAAAACCGACACGGTGGCCAGCAAGCGGTTTGAAGTCGCGAAAAATCGCTACGTCATTGGCCGCATCGGTATAGACAACCTGTACCTGGCGCAGAACGAAAAGGACCAGGCCCTGCTGCAATACGTCCAGGCGCTTCGGGGTTATTGGGATGCCTACTACCGCCTCCGGCGCATTACCCTGTACGACTTCGAAACCCGGTCGCCTATTCGTTAGCCCGGACGTTCTGCTAGCTTGCTCCAATCCCCGTTTGATTGGAGCCATGCATGAAGCAGTTCTTTGCGGCGCTCGCCGCAAATCTCGTCACCATCGCCATTGTGGTGGTCGGTTCAATCCTGCTGATCGCCGGCATCGCGGTTTCTGCGGCCGGGTCGCGCGCGCCCAGTGTGCGGGATGGCTCGGTGCTGGTGGTGAACCTTGAAAACGCGCTTTCCGATGCGCCGGGTGACTTCGAACCCACTTCGGCGCTTGAAGGGCTGTTCCAGTCCGGCGCCGTGGACAAGCTGCCCTTGCGATCGGCCATCCTCGCGGTTCGCGCCGCTGCCACGGACGACCGCATCAGCAGCATCCTGATCAAGGGCACAGTCACCGCCGACGGATACGGCTCGGGGTACGCCGCACTCAAGGAGCTGCGCGAGGCGCTTATCGCGTTTCACAAACAATCCAGGAAGCCGGTCCACGCATTTCTCGTGAGCGCCGCCACCAAGGACTACTACCTCGCGTCAGCAGCCTCCGTCGTGACCATCGATCCGTTCGGCGCCCTGATCATACCTGGACTGGTGGCCGAAGAATTGTTTTTTGCCGGCTTCCTCGAGAAATACGGCCTCGGCATACAGGTGAGCCGAGTTGGGAAATTTAAAAGCGCCGTCGAGCCGTACCTGCGACGTGATATGAGTCCTGAAAATCGCCAGCAGGTGAAAGGATACCTCGGCGATATGTGGAGTGAATTCAAACGCGGCGTCTCAGCCACGCGAAAGATTGACACGACCGCCCTGCAACAACTCGTGGACCGTGAGGGCATTGTGCAACCCGAACAGGCCCTGGCCTTCGGACTGGTCGATCGGGTGGCGTACTTCGACGCCGTGATCAATGACCTGCAGGCGCTGTCGTCGAGTGCGGCCGACAACAAGGTGGTCACCAGTAAAGACGCGGCGAAAGCCGCCGCCGAAACGGCCAGCACCACCGTCACTGCGGAGCGGCCGGACAGCACGCTGATCTCCACCGCCGTGCCTGCGTCCACTGCCGCCCTGTTACCGGCGCTTCCGCAAATTGATCTGACTGAATACGCATCGATCGCGGCACAACGCGCGCTGTCGCTGGTCACAAAACAATTCGTCGCCGTGGTGTATGCGGAAGGCGACATTGTCGATGGCGAAGGCGGCCCGAATATGATTGGCGGCGACGCGCTCGCGCGTGAATTGCGTCGGGTGCGCGCGGACAAGGAAGTGGGCGCGGTGGTGTTGCGCGTGAACAGCCCGGGCGGAAGCGCGATTGCCTCCGAAACCATCCAGCGCGAGCTCGCGCTGATCAAACTGGACAAGCCGCTGGTCGTGTCCATGGGAACGGTCGCGGCTTCTGGCGGCTACTGGATCAGCACCGCGGCCTCGCGCGTGTTTGCCGAACCGAATACCATCACCGGTTCCATTGGTGTCTTCAGCCTTGTACCCAACGTGCAGGCGCTCGCGAACAAACAAGGCATCACATTCGATACGGTGAAGACCGGAAAATATGCCGACTTGTACACACTGACGCGGCCGCGCAGCCCGGATGAAATGGCGGTGCTGCAGCGCGGTACCGATGTCATTTACCACGCGTTTATCGATCGCGTGGCCAAGGCGCGCAATCTGAGCCCCGACAGCGTTCGCGTGATCGCGGAAGGGCGCGTGTGGTCGGGCGAAGACGCGGTGCAAATTGGCCTGGTCGACTCACTCGGCAATCTTGACGCGGCGATCAAGAGTGCCGCGGACATGGCGCGCATTGTCGGGGACTACGGCATTCGTGAGCTGCCGCGCGGCAAGAGTGCCACCGAAGTGTTCATGGAATTGTTCGCACACAAATCGCCTCCCGTCGCGCGAGTGTCGTCGCTGGTGACGGGACGCGACCCGGTCAGCGCCATGGCACGGGATATCATGAACGAACTGCATGCGCTGCTCGCGTTCAACGATCCGCGCCATGTGTACGCGCGTATGCCCTACGTGCTGCGTATCCGGTAGCTCGCGCCAGATTCCCCCGTCCCTTGCACCACGCCTCAGACACCATCCGGTTGCCCACTTCGACGTTCCCAAGGCGCGTCCATACGGCGCTGCTCTTCGCCGCGTTCAGCGTACACCAAGTGACCCCGTCCGTGGCCCAGGAGAGCTCCAGGAGCCCCGCCAAGGCGGCATCTCCCGCAGCGCAGCCACAGCCCTCGCCAAAACCATCTACAGGCTCTGGGCCGACCCAGCAGCGTCCCAAGCCCAAAACGGTCGCCGAAGGCGCCACCTCCGCCGGCGCGCGCGCGCTCCTGGGTAAACCCACACCCGTGTGGCCCGTCGCCGGACCGGCGCCTCTGCCCGGAAGCATTCTGCCGGGCAAGCGAATCATCGCCTATTACGGCAACCCGCTTTCCAAACGCATGGGCGTCCTGGGCGAGTACCCGAAAGATGAGATGCTGGCAAAACTTGCCACCGAAGTGGCGGCGTGGAAACGGGCCGATCCCGCCACCCCCGTGCAGCCTGCACTGCACCTCATTGCGGTCGTGGCGCAGGGCGACAGTGGACGTGATGGCAAATTCCGGCTGCGCATGACCGACTCGCTTATTGAACGCACCCACCGCTGGGCGAAGGAAAAGAACGCCCTCCTGTTTCTCGACGTGCAGGTCGGCAAAAGCACCATTCAGGCCGAGCTGCCGCGTCTGGACGCGTTTCTGTTGCGCCCCGATGTGCATTTCGGAATGGATCCGGAGTTCTCCATGAAAGACGGCACGAAGCCCGGCAAAAAAATCGGGACGTTTGACGCCAGCGACGTGAACTGGGTCATTGACCATCTTGCCAAACTGGTGACGAAGCACACACTCCCGCCCAAGGTGCTGGTCATTCATCGCTTCACGAAAAAAATGCTGACCAATACCGACAAGATCAAACTCGATCCGCGCGTGCAGGTGGTCATTCACATGGACGGCTGGGGGCCGGCAAGCCTCAAGCGCGACTCGTACGCCGCGTACGTGTATGCCGAACCCGTGCAGTTTACCGGCTTCAAATTGTTCTACAAGAACGATCTGAAAAAGGGCGGCCCGTTAATGACCCCGACGCAATTGCTCGGTCTTACCCCGAAGCCGCTGTACATCCAGTACCAGTAACAGCAGTACTCCGGGTTTTGGGTTCTCAGCATTCCGCATTCCGCATTCCGCATTCCGCGTTCCGCATTCAGCGTACCGCATTCAGCGTTCAGAATTCCGCATTCAGCGTTCCGCATTCCGCATTCCGCGTTCAGAATTCCACGCTCAACGCTCAGCGCGCCGGGTTCCACGGCGTGGCACCAACACGCAACGCGACGAATAATCGCTGCCCAACACCCGGCTCAAAATATCGGCCACGCGTCGCGTTGATCACCACCGCGCTGGCGAACGTGCGATTGAACACGTTGTCGATGCCAATGGTGGGTTCGAGCAGAAAGCGATGGTCCGACGGGGCGCGTCCGGCGCGGACGCCCAACGTGGTCCAGCTTGGCGCGAACACCGACGCGGCATCGTTCGCGCTCACGCGAGAGGCCGTGCTGGCTTCGCTGGTCAGAAACCACCCGCGCAAGCGCAGCGTGGCGTACGCCTGCGCCTGATGTTTGGGGACGCCCGGAATTGGATTGCCCGCAAAATTGGCGCTACCCGCAGAGTATGTCACGAAGTTGAATCGCGAGAGCGTGTATGCCGCGCCCGCCTCTCCCCACGTTGCGACAACATTCAGGTTGGCTTCCAGCCCATCGCGGCGTGTGCGGCCCGCGTTCCGAAACGCGCGCCGTCCCACGGCACCAGGGACGTCAAAACCCACCAACTCATCGCGCGCGCTGGCGTGAAACACAGCGCCGTCGAATCGCAGGTGCGCACCAAACAGTGCCTGCATACCCACCTCCACGGTGCGCGTGCGCTGCGGTGCCACTTCCTGATTCAACCCCAGTTTCCCATCGGGCTGATTGGTGAGCTCCGTGATGGTCGGCGTCTCAAATGCGCTCGCCACGTTGGTGTACAGCGAAACGAGCGGTCGAACGCGCCACACCAACCCGAACATCGGACTTGCCGCATGCAGGCCGCGATCCCCTGAGTCGTCACCATTGGTGCCGGCAATAAAACGATCGACCAGACGAAAACGCACGCGGTCATATCGCAGGGACACGCTGCCCAACAATTTGCGCGGCACTTCCAGTTCATACCGGACGTACGCGCCCTCGCCCTGAATTTCTTCGCGCTGGTGAAGCCGCACCGCCCCACGCTCCTGTCCCGACGTCGGACAACGCGTGGTCACCGGCGCGGTGCGGGTCACATCGGAACAGTTTTCGTAGTTGAATCGTTCGTCCTGCTGTGTTTGCGCATCCAGCCCGGCCGTCAGGCGGAACGGCAGTCCGCCCAATGTGGTCTGGGCGCCACCGCGCAACGACCCGCCATAACTCGTGCGCTCAATCCCAACAATCGCAAATGGCAGCGGATTGTCGAGAGTGCGCGAACCCATGAACAACGACGCGCTGAATTCCGACGCGCCCCGGCCACGGGACGCGAGAATCGCCACTTGCGATTGCTCCACGGCTTTGCGCGAATGTTTCGTGATGTTGAGCGAATCCGAGAGGCGTGGGTTCCGCGAGAGTTCGGCCGCCGTCAATGCGCCGGGATTTTCGCCGGTTGGCGCATCGTATCTGACCCCTTGCACTTCCAGCCGAGTGTCCTTGATCGTGCCAAGGGCCCGCGCAAACACACTCGTCGTCTGTTGTCGCGAGTACTCGCGTGGCCCGGTGCCCTCGGTGCGCGTGCCGCTCACCAGATAGCCACTCTCGCGCAGGGCGGTCCAGGCGTCGGACCCCGATCCGGACAGCAGCACAGACGCCCGTTGCACGTTGCCGCCATCCCAGGCCCGTGCATTGATCGCGAAGGGGGCAGCGGCCGCGGGACGAGAGCGGACCGACACCACACCGCCAGCGGCATTGCCGTACAACGCAGCCGCGGTCCCACGAATCACTTCCACCGATCCCGCGCTCTCCAGGTCCATCCAATCCACCGGCGTCTGGCCGTCCGGCAGGGTGAGTGGAATGCCGTCACGCAAGACACGGACGCCACGCACCCCAAAGGCCGAGCGCGCACCAAAGCCGCGAATGGCGAGACGGGGATCCTGCGACGGATTGTTCCGCTCCTGCACCTGGACCCCCGGAATACCAAGCAGCAGCTCGCCCAGTGACGAACGGCGTTGCCCGGGATGCAGGGAGTCGGGCGTGATACGCGCGAGGGCGAAGGGCAGCTCGAGCACCGAGCGCGCAGCATCCCGCGTGACCGACACGGAAACGGGGCGCAGTGTCTGCGGGCCAACGCGCGAGCTGTCGCGGCTCTGCGCGGGCAGGTTGCCAGCCAGCGCAAGGAAAGCAGCGCCCGCTCGACGAATGACAGAATTGCTCATGCGCGCGATTTAACCCCCGCGATGGACGGACGCAAACTGGCCCCATCCCGGGCGCAGGTTCCCGCGCGCCTCTGGCCACCCGGATATCAGGCCGGCGCAACTCATCCAGCTTGCCCACGAATGGCTTCGCACTTCATGCAATGGCCATGTCGACGACACCGCGCCGTCATGTTCCAGCAAGGAAGACGTCATGGGTTCCATACAAAGCATTCATCATTGCATCACGATGGGTTCATGCCCCGGTCGCACTGTGCAGGTGAACACGTGCCCTGCACCCCACCTGGCAGTCCCGCCTCCGGAGAAACCATGTCGCTCCATCTCATTGAATCGCGCCGAATTGTTTCCAGGACCTCACGCAAGCGCGATGGGGTGTTGGTCAGTGTCGCGGTGCACGCGCTGCTGATTGTCAGCACGTTCACCCTGGCAACCGCCAGGCCCGTCGTGCGTCTCTCGCGCGTTGTGGAGGACATTGCATTCGTGGCACCACCACCAGTGGAGAGTGTGCGCCAACCCGTTGCACCCATTGCGCCGGTCAGCACGAGCGCCCACACCGCAGCCTTGCCTGTGGCAGCGGTGCTGACGGCCCCCGTCGAGATCCCCACCATTATTCCGAGTATCGATATTGCGCAAAGCGTCAGTCCCACAAACACCTTTGCCAATCGCGGCCACTCCTCCACGTCCGTTGGTGACGTTGGGGTTGGCACGCCGGGCACCGGCTTCGGCATTGGCGGCTCGGGCATTCTTGGCGAAGCGCAGGTAGACCGCCCGGTGTCCATCCTGTCGGGCTACCGTACGCCGCGTTATCCCGAAGCCCTGCGAGCGGCTGGTGTGCAACAAACCCTGCGCGTCGAATTCGTCGTCGACACCCTGGGCCGCATTGAAACTGGCTCGTTGACATTTCGGGACAGCCCGCACGAATCCTTCATGAACGCCGTGCGGGAAGCGTTGACCAACGCGAAGTTCCGGCCCGCCGAAGTGACCGGCCATCGCGTGCGGCAACGCGTGACCCAGGCCTTCGTCTTCTCTCTGAGCAAGTAGTTCGCATGCGTGCAGCTATTGCGGGGAGGGGCCGTGTCGCGGCTCGGCGAGCGTGGTGAGCGGCCTCGCCGCGAACCGTCTCGCCAAGCAGTGACACAACCCAGACCCTTGCACCAAATTCTGAACGCTACGGCGTGATCTTGGGTGCGGTCGCCCCTTTCGGCCACCCATTGTTGGCGCGATTGATATCGACGAGCCGGCCGTCCGGATCGAGCTCTATTTTAGAAAGTTTCTTGCCAGGAAATGTGTATTGCCGGACATAAAACACGCTGTTCGTGCTCCACACTTCGGCGGGATACACAAAATTCTCCGTCGTACCATCTGTGAACGTGAAGCGTGCGCGAATGGGCAGCACCCCGCGCTCACGGTTTCCGTATTGCACCGCTACTTCCAGCGTGTCACCCACCGTGCGTGTGGCCACCGTATCAATCGTCTGATCAAATCGCGCGTTCTCGACAAACCACTGGCGCCAGAACCAGTCCAGTCGTCGGCCAGACGCGTCCTCCATGGTGCGGAAGAAATCCGCGGGCGTTGGATGTTTGAATGCCCAACGTTTGATGTACGTGCGGAACGCATCATCGAAGACGTCGTGGCCCAGAATTTCCTCGCGCAACAGCTGCAGGCCCACACTCGGTTTCACGTAGGCCGAGAGCCCCAGCATGCGCGGGTCAATGCGGTCGGGCCGGATGTCCACCGGCTTGTCAATGCCGCGCGTCATGAAGGTCGTCACCTGGTTGCGTTCCTCTTTGGCCCGCGCCATCTGATCGCCCTTCTCGGGATACCGGCGCGCTTCCGCAAACGTGTTGATGAACGTGTTGAACCCTTCATCCTGCCACATGTAGTTGCGCTCGTTGCTACCCACGATCATGGGAAACCACATGTGCCCGATTTCGTGCGTCACGACGTTGAACAAGTCGTACGTGTCCTCGCTCTTGTTCTCCATGGCGATCATGGGATACTCCATGCCGCTGATGGGACCTTCCACTGCGGAAATCTGCGGCCACGGATACGGATACCACCGCTCCGAATACTCCTGAATGGACATCCGCGACTGATCGGCGGCGTCGTGCCAGTTGACGGCCGCAGAAGGACGATAATACGCCATGGCCAGCGCGCCCTTGTAGCTCGACGCGTCCCACTGATACTCGGGGGAGGCCGCAAACACCGCGTCGCGCACATTCTTCGCGGCAAACTTCCATGTCAACCTTCCCGTTTGTTTCGGGCGTGCCGAACCGTTCGCCAATTCGGCTTCGGTGACAATCCGAATCACGGTATCCGATTTCGCGGCCTTCGCGAGTCGCGCCACCTGTGTGGCGGGCAACACTTCCGCCGCATTCAGCAATGCCCCGGTAGCCGCTACGATGTACCCCGCCGGCACCGTGACCGACAAATGGTAGTCGCCGTAGTCGAGATAGAACTCGCCCTGTCCCAAATACGGTTCGATATTCCAGCCGCGCACATCATCGTACACCGCCACGCGCGGGTACCACTGCGCCAGTTCATACAGCGCGCCATCGCGACCCATGCGATCGGCGCCATGTTCGGGAATGAGAAAGTGCCACGCCATATCCAGCGTTGCGGATTTCCCTGGCGCCAACGGTTCGGCCAGATCGACACGCGTGACCGTTTCCTGCGAACGCGATGTCACGGTCACGCGCTTTGGCGCACTCGCCGCACCCAGCAGTTGGTCCAGCTTGTCGAACACATTTCCGCCTTCAAATCCGCGCGCCCCAAACCGCGATTCCTGCGGAAAAATGAACGAGTTGAGCGAATTGCTCCGGAACGCGTTCTGCTCGGTTTGTAGCCAGAGGTACCGCAGCGTGTCGGGCGAGTTATTGGTGTACTTGAGCACCAACTGGCCTTTCAGCGTGGTCGTGCCGGTATCCAGCGTCGCAGACAACGTATAGTCGGCCCGGTTCTGCCAATAGCCTGCGCCTGGTGCCCCGCTGCCCGCGCGAAACGTATTGGCCGCGGGTAACGCCAACGGCGCAAAGATTGATGTGTCCGCAACCGCACGTTGCGGTGCAATCGGTGTTGTGCCACCGGTGTTCTGGGCCAGAGCGGCCGTGGAAAGCACCGCGCTGGCCCACACGACGGCGGCCGTCCATCGCGAGGGGGCAACGAACAGTGCGGCAAACGGAGCCGCAGACGGTGCCGTAAACGGTGCCGTAAACGGAGCCGCAGACGGTGCCGTAAACGGTGCCGCAGACGGAGCCGTAAAGGGTACCGGGCGGGACGTCGGCACGAGCAGCGACTGAAAGTGCATAGTAGGCAGGTTGAGAGAACTTGAGTCGCTTCCCCGAACACTTGCGACGGGACATCGCGCCACCCGAGAGCCAGCGGGAAGTCGATACGCGTGGCACCTGGCGCACAGTGTACGGGGCGTGGGCCGAAATATGCGTTGGACAGCGTCAGGACGCGCTTTCGCTGGTTCCAGCCGTTCGTCCTGATACCCCACACGGCGGGATGTGGCGTCGTGGCATAGACCGTCGCATATGCCAAATCCCTCGCCGGGCGCGCGACGGTATTACCATTCCGGTCCCTTTGAAAGGCTGCCGGTTGCCACGGCCCGTCGTCCCCCCGCCACGCCGCTCATCAATGTTTCACGCCACACCGGAGTTCCCTCGCGGCTTTCGCTGCGCCAGCCGCAACGTGGGTCTCAAGCCAAGTGCCAAAGATCTGACGCTGTTCGCCAGCGATATCGATGCAACCGCAGTGGCGGTGTTCACGCGCAATCACTTTCCGGGCGCGCCTATCATCCTGGGTCGTGAAACCATGCGCGGCGGTTCACTGCGTGCGATTATCGCCAACAGCAAAGTGAGCAACGTGGCCACCGGGACGCGCGGTGTCGACCATGCGCGACGCATGGCAGCGGCCGCTGCTCAGGAACTGGGTACCGACGCGAGTCGCGTGCTGGTGAGTTCGACGGGGGTGATTGGGGTGCCACTGCCCATCGAGAAAATTGAGACCGGCATTGTGGGCATGGCCACCGAATTGCAACGCGACCCAATGGTGGGCGCAGAAGGTATCATGACCACCGACACGTTTCCGAAAGCGCTGTCGGCGCCCGTCGGCACCAGCGGGGCGACCATTACCTGGGTCGCAAAAGGCAGCGGCATGATCGAGCCGAATATGGCCACCATGCTGGCCTATATCTTCACCGATGCGCAGTTCGATGCCCCCACGCTCGACCGGTTGTTGCGCGCCGCCGTCAGCAGTTCGTTCAACATGTTGTCCGTCGACAGCGACACGAGCACGTCGGATACCTGCGCCATTCTGGCCAACGGACTCGCGGGCCCGGTCAGTGAATCGGAGTTCTTGAGCGTCCTGACCGCCGGTTGCATCAAGATGACGGAAACGCTGGCGCGCGATGGCGAAGGCGCAACGCGGCTTATTCGTGTGACCGTGCGTGAAGCGCTGAACGATGCAGAAGCGCGCACGGTTGCCAAGACCATCGTCAATTCGCCACTCATCAAAACCATGGTGCATGGCGCCGACCCGAACGTCGGTCGATTGCTGATGGCGGTTGGCAAGTGTTTCGATTGCACCGTGCATCCGGACACCACCAACGCGTGGATTAACGGGTTTCCCGTCGTCGCGCGCGGCGAACGTCTCGAGTTCGACGATGCCGTGGTCCGCGCAACCTTGTCACGCGACGAAGTGGAACTCGAAATTTCATTGGGCGTCGGCCGCAGCACCGCGCGGGCCTTTGGCTGCGATCTCACCAAGGGCTACATCGAGGAGAACGCCTCGTACTATTCGAGCTGAAACACCGGGACTGGTGCATTCGTGGGCCGTCCTTGGAATTCTGATGGCGTTCGGTGCCAACCAGATTCCCTCTACGGCCCACGACCAATTGAACGGAACTATCGCTGCGCTAAAACCCTGGTTTCGATAACACCCCCACATCAAACGCCGCCAGGCCGACCGCGAGCGCATCATCCATACGCTCGGCCAGCGCGCGCAACATCGGCACCGGTTCGCCTCCCGCCGACTCCACCATCAGTCGCACATCCTTGCGTGCGACATCCAGCGTAAACGTGGCCTTGTAATCAGCGTTCAACATGCGCGTCGCGCGAGCGTTCAGAATGCCGTCCGTATTGAACTTGCGAAACACATCACCCACCGCTTCGCGCGGCATGCGCAGGGCATCGGCCATGTGAAACACGTCCGCCAGCGCGCCGGCCGTCATTAACAACATCGCGTTCGCGCACAACTTGTAACACGCGGCCAAATCTGCGCGTTCACCCAGAAAGTGCGCTTCGCCCGTCATCTCGGCCAACGCGTGTTTTACGCGTTCATAACGCTCGGTCGGACCCGCAATGAACATGATTCCCTTCGCTGCCCGGGCCGCCGGCGGTCCCATCATTACCGGACAGTGCAGATACTCAATACCTGCAGCATCCAGCGCGGCTGCCCGCGCAGCGGTGCGATCGGGACGTAGTGTCGTGTGATCAACAAGCACCGCACCGGGTCGCAATGATTCTCTGAATGCCTGAATGGTTTCGTCCACCGTATCGTCGTCCAGCAACACCAGATGCACACGCTCCGCATCGCGCACGGCATCGGCGGCAGTATCGGCCACGCGAGCCCCGGAGGCAGCCAGCGGTTCGGCTTTGGCGCGTGTGCGATTCCACACGGTGAGGGTCGTGCCACCACGCGCGAGAAACCCTTCAGAAAATGCGGAGCCCAGAAGGCCGGTGCCCAGTAGTGCGATTGGAGTGGTCATCCCCGTACGCTAATGGTCAAAACAAATGAGGCCAACCTTTCGGCTGGCCTCATGTCACAACAGGTGGCGTGATTGTTACGCGCCGCTCATCCCGAGCAATCGCGCCGCACCCTGACTACGGGCGCTTGTAGCGCTCAATGAACAGATTGCGGCCCTCGCGAACGGCAAGGTACATAATGCCGTTTGGTCCGAAACCAGCCAGCGTACGACCCGGTGGGAGCTGAATGCGCTCGGTAAGCTCGCCCTTGCGGTTCACAATGTCATAGTTGAGCGAAATGACCGGGCCCTGCGGAATCAGCGCTAGTAAGCCTGCGCCTGGCGCACCTGCACCCGGCGCGCCTCCACGACCGCCGCGTGCGCCACGATCATCGCCCGCAGCAACAGCACCGGCCGCGGCCGCACCCGCAGCACTCGCACCTGCGGCGCCTGCACCGACAGCACCCGCACCCGCCCCTGCGGCGCCTGCACCCGCGGCACCCGCAGCTGCGGCGCCTGCTCCGACAGCCCCCGGAGGCCCACCAGCCCCACCACGATCACCACCTCCGCCGCCACCTCCGCCACGGCCGCCACGACCTGCGCCAGCCGCCGCCATGAAGTCATTCGCCGAGATGGTCGACGTCGCCGGGAGAATCCACAAATTCCCATCGGCGTCAGCGTGCGTACTGCCCTGACGGATTGGCGGGAAAAAGTCCGGCAGCTTTTCTGCGGCCACCGGCTCAAACGCAATGCGGAAGTTGTTGTTGCCCTGTGTCATGCCCTGCGCCTGGCGTGTGTAGATCTCGGCCGCCGCTTTCAGCGAATCGACAATCTTCACCTTGTCCTCATCCTTCAGCTGCTTCCAATCGAACGGCAGCTTTTCGGATGCCGCATGTTTGCCGTCGGCCGTATACCAGTCCACGTGATAGTCCAGCACACGAACCACCGCGACGGTGCCGTCGGACAACATGGCCCAGTCGTCGGCTTGTGGAAGCGGATTGATCTTCGTGACAACACGTGTGCCGCCTTCCGGCGTGGCGGATGTCGAAAATTCATTTTTCGGAACCCGAACAAAGGTCACGGTGTCGGTTTTGCGCGTGTCGAAATTGGCGCGGAGAATCGGCACAGAATCTGGCTGGACGTTGGTACCGCCGCGACCGCCCCGACCACCCGGCTGGTTTCCGCCAAAGCCCCCGCCAAAGCCACCGCCGAAATCACCTCCACCAAAGCCGCCGCCGCCACCGCCACCGCCGAGCCGTTGCGCACCACCGCGGCCACCTTGGGCACCACCACCACCGGGAGCGCCCCCGCCACCGGGCGCGCCACCACCACCACCGCCTCCACCACCACCGCCTCCAAACGCCATGCCGCCCATACCGCCCATACCGCCACCGCCAGGTCCACCCTGTGCGCGATAGATCAGGCGACCCTGCGAATCAAATGCCGTGGTGCCAAAGTTGGCCGACGCGAGCGTATTGATGTCTTGAGGACGCGGCGCAGACATGATGCGCACCACTTCGCCGCTTTTGTTCAACACGACCAAGGCGAGCGTCGCGGGGTCGACAATGATGGTCGAGTCGGTCCCATATGGAAGCATGCCCGGCTGACGCTGACCATACGGCAGCCCGTTGCCCAGCGTATCCGCGACAATCTTGACTTGCTTGAGTGCGCCGTCGAATAACACGACGCGACGCATTTGAAAGTCATTGAGGAACACACTGCCGTCACTCAGCACGCGCATCGACGTGACCGCGCCCACCGGCTCGGCCGTGCGTGCCAACGCGGCACCAACTTTTTTGACGGGAATTTTCGTCGAGTCCTGCGCGGACACTGCCGTCGCGCCCAACGCGCCGATGGCAGTGACGGCGAGGAACATGCGGGATCTATTCATCACGGGACTCTTGATGGTCTGAGAAAACTTCTGCATTCGAAGATGAATCACGATGATCGTTCGACTTAGCCGCGACCGCCGCGTCCGCCGCCACCACCGCCACCACCACCGCCACCGCCCATGCCACCGCCCATGCCACCGCCTTGACCGGCAGTAGAGGAGCGCAGTGCCTTCAGCGTATTCTTGTCCATAAACGACGCCGTCTGGGCACTGACCAACCGGAACTGCTCGGCGGTCAACAACCCCTTGATCCCTGGTGCAATGCGGAGCAGAATGTCGACCTGCTGCTCGCGAGCGCGTTTTGATTTGTCGTACGCCCGGTCGCGATCGTACTTGTCTGGCAATGCCGCCAGCTCGCGAGCCACAGGTGCCCAGATGGAATCCTGTTTCAACACGTACAAGCGGTTCAGCACGGTGAGTGAATCCGCCTGCTTCCGCGTCAGCTTGAGCGAGTCAGACTGCACCAGGATTTGCTGCATGGGGTTGATCAGCCCGCCGTTGCCCGTCCCGCGCAACTGTTGCGCATTGGCCTTCTGACCCGGGCGACCACGGCCACGATCAAGTTGCTGCATGAGATTGAAACGTTCGCGAGCCACACCAAGATCGTAGCTCAGCACCGCCGTCAGTCCGAACACGTTGCGGCGCGTGATCTGCGCGGCGCTGGTCGAACCAAAGCGTTGGTTCACCTCATATTTGAACTTCTTGTTCGTGGCATCGAATCCACGCACGAACAGCAGTTGCTGATCGAGATTCGGCTGCTGGCCCCATCCGTGAATTTTGTCTTCGCCGTGGACCAGGCGATCGAGGCCAACCAGCGGGTTGGACACCTGCAATTGCAGACGGGCCCGCTGCGGCAGCCCGATGCGCAGGGAGTTGAAGGCAAAGTTGAGGTTCTGCGTGGCCGTCCACGTAGTCTGGCATGAGTTGCGCGACGCCAGCTGTCCAAGCTGTGCACGCAAACAATTGGATGCTTCGGCCGTGCCGTTGTCGAGGAGCGCTTGAATGCCGCTGGCAACCGGCGCATCGGTTGTGGGAAGCGATGGATCAAAAATGAACGCGCGATCGTTGCTGTAGCTGTCGCCGTTCACGTCGCCGCTGATGAGCGGCGTGTACCGCGTGCCTGAGCGGAAGTTCATGCCCATGCTTGCCGTCACGATATTGAAAAAATTCTTGTTGACCGACAGCTGAACCTGATGCCGCGAAAGACTGGCGGGTGAGAAGAACGACAGCGCCGGATCGCCAACCGTGCTGGAGAAGCCGAACTGCTCTTCCCGTACGTCCTGCAGAACGTAACTCAGGTTCCACGACAAGTTGGAGTTGAAGGCCACGGGGCGAATGCCCAGGGTCAACTGCTTGCTGGTGGACTGCAAATCTGACCGCTGCTCAGTGACGCGACCGAACTGCTGAAGCTTCCGCGCATTGCGCCAGGCAATTTGCCCGGTGCTCGGCACGATCACGGCGGGATCGACGAACACGGGCCGATTGCCCTCCAGCGGAAGCGCAAACTGCTCCGTTCCCGGGAAGTTCAGGTCGAACTGTCCCGCCTGTGCATAGTTGCGCGAAATCGTCACGTCGGCGTTGGCCGCGAACAGATCGCGCAGAATGGCGCCGCTCCAGGAAAGATTGGCGCGCAGTGAACGTTGCGCAGAAAAGTGCGGCGAGAACAACAAGACGTTGGGTGTGCTCTGGGCGAACACGGTTCCGTTCGTGCCGTCGGCGCAGGATGTCGGAATGTTGTTGGTGCTGACCTGATATTGCGACCAATTCGGAATGGGTGTCGCTCCACCAACACAGTTCAGCTGTTGAATACCCGTGGGCAAACCGGTGTTGTCAATCGCGCTGCCGATCAGTCCCGTGCCCGGGGTGTTCTGAAACACACCGACCCCGCCGCGGATAACGGCGCGCGGCGCGCGAACCATTCCCGGGGCAAGCGCCAGTTGGTTGGACGTGCCATAGGTCCAGGAAAACCCAACGCGCGGGCTCAAATAGAGCCGGCTCGGCACATCCGTATTGTTGACACCGAACGCCGAAATCACCTCACTGTTCTCTGTCGGGCCAACCAGAAATCTGTTGCCGTCCATCCGAAGGCCGTACTGAATCTGCAAGTCGTTGGTCGGGCGCCACGCGTCGCCCAGCGACACGGCGCCAACCAACTGACGGCTGTCCCGATTGCGAATACCCAGCAGGCGGTTGAACGAAGCCGGACGTCCGGCCGCCAGGTCTTCCAGCGAATTGAACGAGAACGAACCAAATTGATTGTTGATGATCGCCTGCGTGTTGTCCTCGCGGCGCAATTCGGACGTCAGTTTCACGCGGTGACGATTGTCGTTGCTGAACCACGACAGCGTATTCGCAAAGCCAATGGTCTGGTTGTTTGTCCGCCCTCCCAAGCTGGTGCTGCCACCAAAACTCAGATTGCGAACAGAGGATGAACCATCCGGCAATTGCGAGTTGACCTGCACCCGGCCGGACGGAAGCGTGACGAAGGGGGCACTGGAGTTGCGCGAAACACTGTAACCCAGATTGGTCTCGCTCAGAAGTCCAAAGAAACCGACCAGGCCACTGTGACGACCCTGCGCCGACACACTTAAGTTCGACTGCGTCCCACTCAACGAAGGCGTCGTCAGGATGTTCGAACCACCCCCACCAAAACCGCTTGCCGCCGGCTCCGTGCTGCTGAAATTGCTGGAAATCGCGAGCGAGTAGGTGTTGCCGCGGTTCGAATTGGCCTGGTTGTAATCCAGGCTGCTAAGAAACGAACCATTGGTGCGCAAATTCTGCGTCGGAAAACCGGAAACGGTTACCGGGACGTTCTGCGATCCCAGAATGTTCAACAGACGCGCCACGGAGTCAGCTGCAATGCCGGAAGTACTAAATCCAAGCGCATTGGTGTTCAACAACGTGTTCAGGTCGCTGGTACGGCGATCAAATTGGGCGGACGTGTTGTAGAACAGTCGGTCAAGCCGAATTGGACCAGACGCCGATCCGCCAATCGAAATGGCCGTCTGCTGGCTGGCCGTGGCCGCGCTGATGCGGTCGGGGAACTGCATCGTTGGCGAGTTGAGCGTCGAGCTAAAGGTACGGCGCGGGAAGTTGTTACCGCGGCCGGTACGCAATGTCAGACCGGCCCCCGAAAATCCTCCGCGGGACACATCGTACGGCGACGAATTCAACGTCGCGGTCACTGCCGCGTCGCGCGGAACCGTCGCATCACCAAACGACAGACCATTGAGCAGCGTGTTGTTCTGATCACTGCCCAGGCCAAGCACCGAAAATGCGTCCGCGGCGCCATCGGCACCAGGAATCAACTGTACGCCGGGAATGGCCGATGCCATCGCCGCAAGATCACCCATTTGCTCAGCCGTCAGCAGCGCCGGGTCGACCAGGTTGAGCGCCCGCTCAGACCCACCAACATCCGAGACTGTGTCCGCTCGATTTGCGGCAGTGCGCTCCTGCACATTGAATTGCGCGAGGTTCACAGCGGCCACGGCCATCCGCGCGTCCGCAATTAAAATTTCCTGATCGGCGGTGCGTTTCACCTGGCGCCGGACCGGAGAAAATCCAAGCGCCGTAAAAGTCACCCAGTAGTCGCCTTCACCGCCCGGGAACGTAATTGTATACCGCCCGTTCTTGTCCGTGCGTGATTGGCGGGTATTGTCGCCAGTCAACGTCGTCGCAACGACCAGCACACCCTGCACCGGCGTGGTGTCGTTACCCAGCACACGTCCGCGAATGATGTCTACCTGGGCGGAAACCGGCGTTGCGGCGAGAGACACAGCCAGCACACCGGCGAAAAGCAGCAGGGCCCGGAGGGCCAGGAATCGTATGGTTTTCACAATCGGGTTAGACGGAGCCGAAACTCAAGCGTTAAGGTCGCGATTCAAGGCCCAGACCAATGCTCGCGGCATGTTCGATAGTAGACGCACGACCGTCCAATTCGTTGAGGATTTGGCAATCAGAATAGCCATCGAAAGGCAGCCGTATTTCGGGTCGTAAGCCGTTATTCTGTATAACGTTGCAGGGCAACGCAAATTGGCTGAAAGCATATTGAGCGCCGTTTGGTTCGCTTTGAATGACTTGGTCAGTTCCGGCCGAGTAAATTGCTCACCCCATCGGCCGCCCGAACGCCATGCCACTGCGCCTCCTCGAATAACGAGAAACCACTCACGTCGGCGTGCGCCAAAAATAGTCCCGCGCCCGGCGACCATCGGCTGAGCTTCGCCGCTCGCTCGAGGGTGCCCGGAACGGGTCGTGCCATGGCATGCCCCCAGCGCTTCACATCGATACGGGTTACCGCATCCCCGATGTCCGGATGTGCCCGGGCCAGGTCGGCCAGGACATAATCGCGCCACCAGCTCCACGCCGTCTCGCGCAACCACGCCCGACCCGCAACAGACGGTCGATCGACCACGGCGTGATACCACGTCCACACGGTGCTCGACCCGGATTGTCCCAGCTGCTGGTGCGTCGCCACAACATACCCCAGCGACGGACTGTCATAGAGGACGCTGTCCCACGAAGGCGGCGCCCCACGCTCGGACGGCCAATGGTCCAGCGTAATGTTGGCCACCACCCACGGTGCGTATTCCGTCGTCACCGGCACGCGCACATTGGCCATGACGCGCGGCAACACAAATACTGGGGCGGCCCAAATCACCGCCTCACACAACACATCCAGCTTCGGCGTGCGCACCAGCCACTGCGATCCCTGCTTCTGCACGCGATACGCGGGCGCGTTGGTTACCACGCGTTCGCCCGCGCGCCCAGCGAGATGTTGCACAATGAAGTGATTGCCCTCGGGCCAGGTCAGCGGTCCCTGCTCGTCTGCATCACGCCCCGCGAAATAATGCACGGCCGCCCACGCACTCGATTGTGCAAGCGACGCGCCGTAGTCGTCACGCGTTCCGTATTCCACCCACCAACGAAGCGCTGGCGAATTGAGACCCTGCGAGGACATCCACGATGCCGCGTTTTGTGCATCGAGTGCCCGAAGTTTCTGCTGCAGTGCCCGATTCAACTGATCGAAGCGCACGTCACCCATCGGCACCTGAAACGCGCCGCTCTCGCGCCACTCACCAATCATCGCATCAAACCGCGCGAATTGCTCGCGCTGACTGCGAGGCAGCGCATCAAACGGCTCGACCCCTTCGTGCCAACGCCCATGCTGCCACAATCGTTCCTGCGGACTGTGACACAACGTGCGTTCATCCCATGTGCCGTTGGCGTCAAGCACCCCAAGTTCCCGAAACAGCTCGCGCACATGTACGGCATTCTTTCCGGGAACAGGGACGTAGTGCGCCCCCCAGGGATACCGACTCACTTCATTTTCGCCACCACGCGAATTGCCGCCCACCTCGCTGCCGAGTTCGAGCAGCAGCCAATCGCGCATGCCCAACTGGTCGAGACGCCAGCCCGCCGACAATCCGCCAATGCCGCCACCAACGATGGCCACCGCAGCCTTGCGTTGCTCACGCGCGCCCGGGAACGCGACACTGTCCCGAAGTTGGTGGCCAACAGTGCTGTCGTCGTCGACAAATCCGCCTTGCACAGCACGATCAGTTTTGCGCGTCAGGCCAATCAGTCCAGATGATTTGTTTCCCCTGGATTGTTCGCACGAGGCCAGAAGAGGCGCGATGAGCAGCGGCGGCACCAATGCAGCCGCCGCCGTCCGTGCCATCGCGAGCGTAGCGAGAAACTGTCGACGCGTTACGCCGTCGTTGTCAGACATCGTCGGCGGTAGGTCTCGAATGGCGCCGCGCTTGCCGCACGCGCGCCGTGGGCACGGCTGGTGCGCGGCTCGACGGAGCGGGGGCCGACCTGGCCACAGTGGGCGCTGCCACAGCTGTTGGCTCCGCCGCGATTTCCCCAGGCCATCGTATCGATCGCACGTCAGCTACCGGTTAATCGCGTCGTATTCATGCTCGTAGTACCGCACCAGCACCTGGTCATTCAATCGGTTCGGTAACGCCGCGACCCGCCCCATGTCCGTTGGAAAGTCGAACAGCGACGGCAACGTGCTGGCCGTCAAATAGCGCAAACCCGCCGGAAGCGTTGATGGCACGCGGTACGCGCGCCGACCCGCCAGGACAAAACCCCATTCCCCAAAACTTGGCACATATGCGTGATACGGCGACGTTTGCAAACCGGCCGCGTCCAACGTCGTGACAATACTCCAGAACGATTGACGCGCAAACATCGGCGAGGTGGCCTGCACCACCAAAAATCCCTCGGGCGCCAGATGCTGCTGCACCAGCCGATAGAACGCGCTGGTAAACAACTTGCCCACGTGGTAATTGCTGGGATCGGGAAAGTCGATCACCACGAAATCGTATTTGACGCGCGTTGAATCAAGCCACGTAAACGCATCGGCGTTCACCACCTGCACTCGGCCATCATTCAACGCGCTGTCGTTCAACGCGGTCAGCCGCGGGTGCGTCTGAAACAGAGACGTCATCTCCGCATCCAAATCGACCAGCGTTACGCGCTGCACATCCGGGTATTTCAGTATTTCGCGAACCGCCAGACCGTCACCGCCACCTAACACGAGCACCTCCGCCCGAGCGGCACTGGCCGACAGCCCCGGATGCACCAACGACTCGTGATACCGGTATTCATCGCGTGACGCAAACTGCAAATGCCCGTTGAGATACAAGCGCAAGTCGTCCTTCCAACTGGTGAGGATGATGCGCTGATACCGCGTGTCGCGCGCCAGAATGACCTCATCCGCGTACATGCCATCTTCCGCCAGCGACGTAATGGCCTGGCCTTTCCAGAACCCAAGGCCCAGGAGCGCAATGGTGAGCAGGGCCATAATTTGCAACGGGCGACGCGTGGGCAGTGAATCGCGAAAGAGATGAATACTCCACAGCGCCACCAGCACGTTCACCAAACCGAACAGCAGCGCGGAACGCACCAGTCCCAGTTTCGGCACCAACAGCAGCGGAAACAACAGCGACGCGCCCAGTGCGCCGATGTAGTCAAACGTCAGCACGTTGGCGATGACGTCCTTGAACGCAAATCGCTCGCGCAGAATGCGCATGAGCAGTGGTATCTCCAAGCCTACCAACGTGCCAATCATGAGCACGATGCCGTACAATACGGGGCGAAACGCACTGGTGTACGCGAACGCCAGGAACAGCAGCATGGACGAAAAACCGCCAATCACGCCAACCAGCAACTCAACCTGGACGAACCGCGTGACCACTCCGCGCACCACATACCGTGACAACCAGCTGCCAATGCCCATGGCAAACAGGTAGGTGCCAATGACCGTGGAGAACTGCGTGACGCTGTCACCCAGCAGGTACGAGGCCAGTGCCCCTGCGACGAGTTCGTAGATGAGCCCGCACGCAGCGATAAGGCAGACCGATACGAATAACGCAACGCTCACAAACAACTCCGGTTGCTGCAGGGGTGCCGAACGGGCGGCCGGGCGGAACAGCGAAGCGCGCGCCGAGCGCGGCGCGTGTGAGCCTGGGTGCGAACGTGCGCCTTAGTGAATGGCTGCCGCAATAATGATGCCCATGGCAATCGCTACCGAACCGATGAGGATGGCGCCCGCGTTGTTGTGTTTGTTCACGATCTCATCCCACAGTTTGCCGGGGGTGAGCAGGTCGATGATGACAAACACCAGTATGAAAAGAGCGAAACCCAAACCGGCGAAGACCGCGGCGGTTCCCACGTTACTCATCATCAGGTCCATGCTAAGTCTCCTGTTACTTGCCGCGGAGCGTGCGCCCCGGAATAAAGTACGGTGAACGATACGAACCGGGATTGTCACGCACCGACCGTGGGTTGGTTTTGGCCATAGCCGCGCTTGTCATCGACCAACCGCGCCACTGCGCGGTACCGAGGGTGGCCAGCACAAGAAATCCCCACACCATAAACAGCGCTGAGCGCATCAGCCGCCCTCCTGTGGACTATTCGTCATCGTCGTTCGCACTGGAAGACGACACTGGCGCGTGATCGCTCTCAGCCCATCGCCTTTGCTCAAAACTGGCCGACGGCGCCCACGAAATCACGGCGGGAACGAGCAGTGCAAAAAACGCAAGAATATAAAACGTATAGGATGGCACGTCGCGCCGAATGCGCACCGCATAGTTCACCACCCCGCCGTTCACCTCACCACCTTCTGGCGCAATACGCAGGAAGTACTGGCCGGGCGCAACGGCGCCAAGCTTGAAGTTGTCGCTACGCGAACCCTCGGACCATGACCCATCACTGTCGGTGCCAGAGTAATAGCTCACCTGCCGCCCCACATCGATGGCCTGTCCGGTGGTTTCTTCAATAAGCGCGATGTTGAAGAACGCCCAGTCGTTATTCAGGTTGGTTTGAATGGAGAACGCCACGTTGGACACGCGTCCGTTGATATCAAACGGGTCCGTCACCAACGCCAGTGTATCACCTTGCGCGCGATCGAACTGGAATTGTTTATCGAACACGACCTCGTTGCTCGACATGGCCATGTTCAATCCGAACATCACCAGCAGCGCGAGCATGAGGAAGCCAAATGTGCGCTTGATGGCCCGGGCCGACTGCACGTGCGGGTTGGGCTGATTGGCAAACACGCCAACCGGCGATCGCAACTCGCTGCCCAGCGAAAATGCCTTGGTGATGGCCTTCGGATCGGCATACGTGCCAAGCGACCAGGTGGTCTCGTGTTCGGTCACTTCGGCCGACAGCAGATAGGGCGGCGACACAAAGTCGTGCGCGCGCACCGCATCGCCCACATTCACTTCCCACGGAAACTCGCCCAACGCGAACGTGGTAACGGCATTGGCACTCTGAAAATGCCTGAAAGCCAGCCCGTTAAACGTGAGCCTGGACGAATCGGCCTGACGGTCGTCCGGACGGCGGCGCAACTTCTCCACCACATTCCAGTGCCCCTCGTACTCCGTCAGGTAGAAGAAGCCGTGGTAGGGATTAAAACACACATACTCCCGCCACGAATACGGCACCTCGTCCACCGTGATCGTCACCTGCTGAAATCCGACCACCTCCCACGGCACACCCTTCCACGTTCCGCGGGTGCCCAGGGGAATGCGCGGTTGCACCAGGATGCGTTGTTCCTGTTCCTGCAGAATGCGAAGATTGGGATCCTGCGCATCCAGCACCGCACCGCAGGTGACGCACGCAACCGTGGCGCTCCATCCGGCAGTGACAAGCGAAATACTGGCGCCGCAGCTCGGGCAGTTCAGTCCGGCCGCGCGCGTGCGCACTGGAGACCCGGCAGCGGCTACCATCCGTCGAACTCCCGCAGGCCTTTCAATTTGAGGTCGTGAAAGTCGACATATTCACCAACGTACAGCAACGGGGGCGTTTCACTGCCATCAACGGTTGCCAGCTTGCCATCAATGTTTTGCAAGTCGGCAAACCAGTATTCCAGTTTGTCAGACGTCGTGAACGGCAGCTCGCCTTCCGTACCGATGTATACCGCGGGGGTGATATTCGCGACTTCGTAACGAACGCCGCCCCATTCATATCGCGCGCCAACTTGCATCGATTGCGGAATGGGCAACTCGCCTGGTTCAGCCAACGGCGCCGTCATTGCGTATTCCAGCTGCGCGTCGGATAACCACGCGCTCGTGCCATCACTCACGCGGCAATGCCATTCGTTCCAACGGCCGTGTTGCCACTGGTACGACACGCGGCCCACCACAACAAAGTTGCGCTGGCGCCACTCGCCTTCCGCGCCCAATTGAATAGGCGAGCCGGTTTGTGGGAATTCCGCTTGTGTGCCAACGCGCTCGAGGTCGAGGCCGTGACGCACCAGCACCGACTTGCAGAAATCACACGTGGTTTGCACGGCCTGGGCCCACACAAAGCGAATGGCAGCGCCGCAGTTGGGGCACGCGGTGGTTCCCGTGGCCGGTGTCGTCATTCGACTGATCCGTGCAAGCCGGCAAGTCTGTATTTCTCACGAGAAGCAATCATCGCAACGCTCCGGGAACAACGACATCCACGTATTCCCGCTCCAACACCCGCACATTTACATGCGTCGCGCCAACATGCTCGGCCAACCGCGTGGCCCAGTCCCACGGCTCACGCGGCGTGCAGCAGAACAAGTTGAGGCACAACGACCCGTGCTCGGGAAACGTGTGCACCGTCAAATGCGACTCGGCCAAAATACACACGCCCGTCACGCCACCTGGCGGCGGGAATGTGTGCCACTGCGCCTCGCTCACTGGGTTCAGCGAGAGATCAGCAATCATGGCGTTGAATAACGCGTGCAACACTGCGGAATTGCGGAGGCGCTCGGGCTCACACCCGAACGCCTCCACAACCCATTCACGACCGTTCATGAATGTGGGAGAAGGTGTTGGCTATTGCTGGCCGCCACACTCAGCGCAGAACTTCGATACCGCCGGAATTGATTTGCCGCAATGAATACAGAACTTGGTTTCGCCGTCTGGCGCCTCACCCGGGGCCGGAGCGTTCCCACTGGGGGCCGCGCCTCCACCGCCGCTCGAACCACGCAGCGCATCGGCCATCGCGGCGCCAAGCCCAACGCCGGCTCCCAACCCAACACCCATTCCGGCAATGCCGCCCGAATTGGCCGCCGCAATCGGAATACTCTGCGCCGCCTGGAACTGGGTGTACGTGCGCATGTCGCCAATCATGTTCATCGAAATCTTTTCGTCCAGACGCTTCTGCAGCTCTTCCGGCAGCGACAGGTTCTCCACGCTGAACGTTTCGAGCTTCAGGCCGTACGCTTCAAACGCCGGCGCCACTTCCTTCGCGATAAGTTTCGCCAACTCGGCTTGATTCGCCGCCATGTCCAGAAACGACACCTGCGCGTTCGCAAACGCCGTGGTGAACGCGGTGATAACAGTATTGCGCAGCTGCGGCTCGAGTTGTTCGGTAGTGTACTCTGACTGGGTACCGGCCACGTTCAACTGAAACGCCAGCGGGTTGACCAGGCGGTAGGAGTACACACCAAAGCCCCGCAAACGCACCGCCCCAAATTCCTTGTCCCGAATGGTAATGGGCTGCTGCGTGCCCCACCGCTGGTTGGTCTGAACGCGCGTGCTGAAGAAATACACGTCGCTCTTGAACGGAGACTGAAAGAGCTTGTCCCAGTTCATCAAATTGGTGAGCAACGGCAGGTTGGCCGTATTGAGCGTATGCAATCCGGGGCCGAACGCGTCGGCCGCTTTGCCCTCGTTGACGAACAACGCCATTTGCGACTCACGAACGGTCAATTTGCCGCCGTTCTGTATCTCCATGTCCTGCATGGGATAGCGCGCCATCAAGACACCTGGACCGGATTCGGTCCATTGGATGACATCGATGAACTGCTTACGCAGGAAATCGCCGAGCGCCATTGCGTTTGCCTCCGAGGGGGCGGGTGTGCGGGAGTTGGAACGGACAACGGGTGGTGTGTACCGCCCGATTGTCATCCTACGTAAATAGTGTATTGCGGGATTCGATGTCAGTGGCAGCACCGGAACGCCGCGCGAGAGCATCTTTGTGATAGGCTCAGCATCAATGCGTTTTCGGTGCTGTGGCCGGCGGGAGTGGCTTGCCCTCATCGTCGGTTTTCGTCTCAATCTCAATACGGTCCAGCTTGACCTCGAGCTTGAGGCGCGCGAAAGCCCCCATCTGAAAATTGGCCACCCAAACCAGGGTGAACCATGCCACCATCATCCCGCGCCAGTCGGGCATCAACAAGCGGTAGCTCGTACCAAGCACGACCGCCGCCGAGACATAGTGGCTGAAGCAGTACTCGCAGGTAAAGAGATAAAAGAACTTGCGGACAAGCAGGTGTTTCGCGCTCTTGCTGTGAGCCAGACAGAAGTCCCGTGGCTCGCGAAAGACCTCTTCGTGTGTCACCGTCCACGCCACACACGCCACGACGGCGCTCAGCACCAACAATACCAGTATTTGAACCGTGAGCGGCTCTTGCAGAATGTCGTTCACGGGGCTCAGCGATCAAAGGGAATGCGCGGGAAGTTGCTCTCCACTACCCAGGCGTGCGTGCCCGCGTTCCAGCAGGCCCGCGAATGTGCACTCACAGAGAATCGGACCGTGCGACTCCTCCCCGTCTAAAAATATGGAAAAACGGCCCGACACCCTGATGTGTTGCACCTTCTCATCGAGCGTGAATCGTCGTACGATAGTCAGGGCGCGGGCTTCGAAACCCAGAGATTCGTTTCGGAACGCACGATGCACAGCCCGAGACGTGGCCGTGCACCAAATGGCCCGACGGCCCTCGCGGTGACCCGACGTGCAGGCATCGTGTTGCTCCGCTTCAAGGAAGGCAGGACCCACATTTTCAGGTGTCCCATCATGCGTGTGCTTGAACGCACTCTGCTGGTCCTCGCGTTACTGATCTCCGTCGGCGCCTGCGGCGGCGGGAGTCGTTCGCGTCCCTCCGGCGACCCTGATGTCATTCTGCGACACCAGGTGCTGGCAGGTTCCTATGCCACCGCGCATGACGTGGTGCGCGCGATTCATCCGAATTGGCTGGTCAAACGCAGCCCGAGTGGCCGCAACAATGCCAACACGAATCCCATCTGGGTCTTTGTAGACGGCAGCCGATACGGGGACCTGAGCTGGCTACACAATGTCCCCGCACAAACAGTCGGCAGCATCCGCAGGATTGATGGAATTTCCGCCACCACGCGGTGGGGCACGGGTTACTCGGAAGGCGTGTTGTACATCACGACCTTTAGTTCCGGACCGTCCGGAACCACTGAAAACTGATAGGACGTTTCCGAGAGGTCGATGCACTGTTTCTTCCGGCGTCCGTTCTCCCTCTCATCAGCCTCGGCCGCGAACCGCATCACCAATGCCTCCTCGGCATTCTGAACGCCTCAGCCATGCATTCCCGAAAGACCCCTCGTCCCACCATCATCGACGTTGCGGCGGCCGCCGGGGTGTCGAAGTCGTTGGTGTCCCTGGTGCTGCGAGGCGCCAGCAGCGTGTCAAAGGAGAAACGGCGACTGGTCCTCGCTGCCGCAGCGGAACTGAGGTATCGGCCAAATGGCGTTGCTCGCAGCCTCGTGCAACGCCGTTCCAATCTGTTCGGCATTCTGTTATCCGACCTGCACAATCCGTTCTTCGCCGAAGTCATAGATGGGGTGCAGGCCGAAGCCGGCGCCAAGGGATACCACATCATCATAAGTGTCGTGGACCATCGCGCGCTGGCTGAACAACGCGCGCTGGACACGCTGCTGGAACTGCGCATTGACGGGCTTATGCTCGCTGGCCCGATGCTGGAGATCAACGCCATGACGCTTGCCAGCAAAGAAGTGCCGGTGGTACTCGTCGCACGACGCGCCCGCGTGGGCAACGTGGACAGTGTCCGCAACGACGATCGAACGGGCGCCGCGCTGGTGGTGCAACATCTCACCGACCTGGGCCATGAGCGCATCGCGCACCTTGACGGTGGGGGAAGCGCCGGTGCTGCCGAACGTCGCAAAGGATATGAACGCGCCATGCAGCGTCGCGGACTCGACGCGCACATTCAGATCATTCCCGGCAGCGATTCCGACGAGGGCGGACGACACGGCGTCGCGGCGCTGTTCGACAGCGGGGCGCAACCCACCGCCATCTTCGTTGCGAACGACGCGGCAGCACTGGGTGCGTTACGCGCGCTCTCCGAACGCGATCTCCGCGTGCCCGCCGATGTCTCGGTGGTAGGATACGGCAACACCGCAGTGGCCGCCGTCAGCCACATTAATCTCACCACCGTCGATCAACCGCGTCTGGATATGGGGCGCACCGCGGTGACGCTGCTGCTGGAACGACTGGGCGGACAACGCGACACCGCGCGGCACGTCCTCATGCCTCCGAATCTGGTCGTGCGAGGCACCACCGCTGCTCCGCGATCCCCGTTGAAATCGCGCTGACTTTTTGCGCTCCGAGCGGCGGTCGAACACGAGCGTGACTACCGCCGTGTTGCCGCTCGGCCCATCGCTACTTCAGCTTCCCGTCCAACTCTTCGTACACCTTGCGCACAGCAATCGGCGCCTGCTGATCGGCAATGAACCAATCTTTGTACGCGCCCCAATTGGCTTGCTTGATGGCGTCATCGGCCGACAGTCCGAGTTTCCTGAGCCGCGTGACTTCGGCAATCACCGCCTGCACCGCTTCCTTGAAGGCGACGAGTTCTTCGCGAGATACTTTGGGCGGCTCAATGAAACCGTGTCCCGGAATGTAGTGATTGACGTTCATCGCCAATGCCCGGTCGATTGTCGCCACCCACTCGGTGGGATACGCAGAACGCATGGCGGGAAATACGCGATTGAGATACGCCTCGCTCATGAACAGCACACCCTCGCGCGGCAGATGCACCATGAGATCGCCACCGGTGTGCGCACGGCCCAGGTTCAACACGTCGACCGAAATACCGCCGACGTCGATGGTTTCCTTGCTGCCCGTCATTGCCGTAGGAGGCGCAAATGCATAACGCGGCGCCGGTGCGGTGGCGCCTTTGGCTTTTGCATCATTTGCTGCGCGTTCGCTGGCCGAGTCGGTGCGGGATTTGGCCGCATCGAGAATGCCTTTCGAGGTGGGCGCGATGACGTACGTGATACCGGCCGGAAGCACGGAGTTGCCCGCCGTGTGATCCCCATGATCGGAACCAACGACGTACCATTTGACCGGTTGTGTCGTGATGGTCTTGATTTTGTCCAGCATGGTTTGCGTGGCTTGCACGCTGCCCTGCCCGTCGGCAATGAGGACGCCCTTGGTGCCGACGACCACCAGTGACACGGTGGTGAATCCTGGACTCCGAATTTCTTCGTAGCCGTACACGTTGTTCGCGAGTTTGACGAAACGCGGGAAGTCGGTGAGTTGCAGGCCGCGCTTGATGGGATCGGCGGTGCGCGGTTGGGCGAGCGCAGCGGTCGCCGCGGACGCGAGGAGGATTGTGGCCGTCAGGAGGGTAGCGGCGCGGCGCGGGACGGCGGGAGGGGAGAGGGTCATGCAGGAGGGTACGGAGGGCGGCGGGGGACGGGGGACGGGGGGCAGGGG
>Ga0209181_10000833_pt1 | contig 55762 bp, 46 predicted proteins | sample MAT05_FD_187208 | JGI IMG/M metagenome (GOLD analysis project Ga0209181, IMG submission 187208) | Freshwater microbial communities from Lake Fryxell liftoff mats and glacier meltwater in Antarctica - MAT-05 (SPAdes) (version 2) | ecosystem: Environmental > Aquatic > Freshwater > Ice > Liftoff...
TGAGGAGCGGCGCCTCGCGAGCGCGCATCATGTCGCGCAAGCGGCCCACCCATTGTGATTATCAACCCGGCTGCTCTCGGGCAAACCGAATCACAGCCATTTCGTGAGACAGGCCACAGGCCACAGCCAGAGCCAGAGCCAGAGCCAGAGCCCAGAGCCAGAGCCCAGAGCCAGAGTCCAGAGCCAGAGCCAGAGCCCAGAGCCCAGAGCCAGAGCCCAGAGCAGCGATGGTGCGGCCTGTCTCCCTCTCCCTCTGCTCTCGTGCGCTCTCGAGCTGTGGCCTGAAGCCTCAGCCGGCGCCCCGGACCAGCAGTATGACGGCCAGGCCGATCACCACCAGCACGGCGCCGATGGCGATACCCACGATCAATGCAGTCGCACCGGTGAGCTTTCTGCCCTTTGGCTCCCAAACCAGCGGCGTTTCTGCTGGGCCGGCGACTGCTGGCGACGAGCTGCGGTCTTCGGGCAGGTTGAGCGGCATGAGCTCGGAAGTGGGCTTGCGGACCGGCGCGCTGCCATCGCCGCCGGCCAATGGGGGTGGGCTGCCTGTGCCTGCGGCCGCGTCGGCCGCGCTCGCGCGGGTTGGGACCTGATTTTTGACCCGATCGAATTCTTCGGGCTCGAGCTTCACTGTCGCTTCGAGCGCTTTCAGGTCGATCGGGGCATCGAGGAGGCCGAGGCCGGAGACCTCTGTCCGCTCGTGAGCCAACGAGTTGTTGGCCGAGGGCGAGGTCGCCGCCCGCTCGGCGGAGGAGCCCCCCGGGGCGACCAGCGTGGGTTCGACGCTCTCGGCGTCCGAAAACTTCGGCAACCCTTGACCAACGCCGGCGGCGGGCGCAGGCAGGGGCTGCCCGAGCGCTTTGGCCATGGCCTCTTCGGCCAGGGACATACGAGCGCGGTCAGCCTCGTTCGGAGCCTTGATCACGGTCGCTGCTTCGTCGTCATCCGAAGGCGCACTGGGCGGCGCCTTTTCGTCACCCCCGTGCGACTGCATCGTCTGCATCAAACCCGCACGTTCAGCACCCGCAACGACCACTGGTACGGCTGCTGCACTCCGCGGCCGCTCGGGCGAAGGGGCTTGGGCTGGGTCGATGCGACGAGTGGGGGCCGGGTCCGTCGAGGTCGGGGCGCCGGTCGTTGGCGGACCCAAACCCTGCGGAAAGATGTCGTCTGGAACTTCGATGTTCAGCGTCGGGAACGGCGATGCCGCATCTCCTGCGAAGTGAGCTGGATTCGGGACTGTCTTGGCAGCCGAGGCAGCGGCTTCGAGCCCTGCACCGGCACCTGCACGCAAGGGCGCCCCGGCCGCGGGTCGGGCCGGGACACCGGCTGCGGGACGCGGTGACGACACGAAACCTCGGGGCGCAGCAGGTTTTTGGGGAACGGCGCCCGTCTCGATCACGAGCGTCTTGTTGACGCCGTGCTCTTCGGTCGCAGCGCTGGGCAACATCGTCGGCAGTAACGCGAGCAGCTCGAACGCCAGTTCTTCCGCGCTTTGCTGCCGTTCGCTGGGGTACTTCGCCAGCGCACGCATGATCAGACGCTCGAGGTCGGGCTTCACCGGACAATGCTCACTGGGCGGCCTGGCCGGCTCGTTCACATGGCGCATCACGACCTGCATCGGCGTCTCGCCGGTGAAGGGCACCCGGCCGGTGATGAGCTCGTAGAGGAGCACCCCGCAGGCATAGATGTCAGTGCGCGCATCGACCGGCTCAGCCCGGCCTTGTTCAGGCGCCATGTAGGCAGGCGTGCCGACGATGGTGCCGACCCGCGTGAGCATCGATTTTTCTTGGGTGATGGGCTCTGCGCGAGGATCACCGCCGCGCTCGCCGCCCTCGTCGTCGAGGATCTTGGCGATACCGAAGTCGAGCACCTTCACGAAGTCGCCGACCGCCAGCCCTGCGATCGGCGAGGCGCCTTCCGGGGCCCGCACGAGCATGATGTTGTCCGGCTTCAGATCGCGATGAACGATCGACTGCTGATGCGCGGCCGAGAGGGCGCGGCACACCTGAATCACGATCTGCATCGCGCGAAAGTCGGGAATGCGGCGCTCGCGGTGCAGCAACATCGCGAGATCGTTCCCTTTCAGGAGCTCCATCGCGAGAAAGACGTAGCCCTGGTCGACGCCGAACTCGAGAATTTGCACCGTATTCGGGTGCTTGAGCATCGCCGCAGCCTTCGCTTCTCGACGAAAGCGCCGCACGAACCGACTCTCTTTGGCGAGATCCGGGTTCATGATCTTGACCGCAACCTCGTCCTCTTTTTCGCCCTTCAGACCCCGATATACGGTGGCCATGCCTCCTTCACCGATGACGCCGGTGATCCGAAAGCCAGCGAGCGTGAGGCCAATAAGGGACGTGTCGGGCATCGCGGTGGAGCGCCGTGTGTTCTCGGCGCCTGGAAGAGCGCTCGCCAGCGAGGATACACCGGACCCGTTCGCCAGCACCGCCTTTCAACCGCGGATTGGCGGCGGCAGGAGCCTTCGCTTGGCGACCTTGGCGAAAATGTCCGGCTACTGCCGGCGAATCGCCGTCAGCTGGGCGGTGGCGTCGCACCAGCGGCGAATGACGTCGGGCAGGTCGACCAGGCTGTCGAGCACGACGTCCGGTTGCGCGGCGCTGATGCGGTCGCGCGGTGAGTATGCGGACAACACGCCGATGACGCGACAACCGGTGCGCCTCGCGCACTCGACGTCTTGAGGCCCGTCGCCGACCATGACGAGGCTCGTTGCCTCGACGTTGAGCTGCTTGGCGAGCGCGAGCAAGGGCCCCGGCGCCGGCTTTTTTCCAGGCCCATCACCACCAGCGTAAATCGCACGGAAGCGAGTGCGTACGCCGAGCGCCGCCAGCACTGCTTCGGTGACAGGGCGATCTTTGTTGGTGCACAGACCGATGGGCAAATCGAGCTCTGCCACGCGATCGAGAACCTGCGGAGCGCCATCTACCCACTTCGAAAAGTCGCATGGGTGCGCCTCGTAGTACTCGAGATAACGCTGGAGCAGCTCGTCGAGCTCGGGTGCCGTTTCACTGAGGCGGGTGGCGCGGGCGAGCAACACGCGCGCGCCGTCACCCACGAAGCTCGAGATCAGGTTGGGGGTGAGGGCGGTGCGCCGCGTCGACAACAGCGCATGATTGACTGCAGCAGCGATGTCGCCGCGGCTGTCGATCAGTGTGCCGTCGAGGTCGAAGACGACGGCAGCGGGCGCAGATTGGAAGGGACTTACCATGCCCGGCTCGGACCTTATCACAGCCTCACTTGTCCTTTGGCGTCACCTTCACTTCACGCAGGCGAGCCTTCGTCGCGGCGTAACGTTCTTTCAGGTCGGCGAGCAGGTCCGGTCGTTCGGCGGAGATGTTCTTCTCTTCCCCCGGGTCGGCAGCGAGATCGAACAGATCGAACCGCGCCTCGCGCGAGACGGTCAGCTTCAAGTCACCATGGACGAGCGCGCGGCGTTCTTCGTTGTAGGGGCCGGGCGGCATGTCGACCAGAATGTCGCGCACCGCAAGCTTGTCGTTCGCGTTGGCGTAGACGTCGGAGAGCAGCGAGACGCCCGAGACGAAGTCGGGGCTGGGCGACTCGCTGGTCGGTAGCGGGATGTGGCAGAGCTCGAGGATCGTTGGCACCAGATCGATCGCGCTGCGGCGCGCGGCCACGCGTTTCGGTTCGGTGCCCGGGACGTCGATCACGAGCGGCACGCGTACCAGCGTCTCCCATAACTCGCGGCCATGGAGCCAGTAGTCGTTCTCGCCGAAAGCTTCACCATGGTCGCTGGTCAGGATGATGACCGTACGCTTCGCGAACTCGGCCTTGTCGATCGCATCCAGCAATCGGCCGATGTGGCCGTCGGTGAACGCCACCTCTCCGTCGTACAAGTCGCGCGCGCCCTTCCCGAAATCGATGCCGTCGTGGCGCAAATAATCGGCATGCGGATCGAGGTAGTGCACCCACATGAAGAAGCGCCCCTGGGTGTTCGCCGGATCGCCGAGCAGCTTGAGCGCGGCGTCCGTGAGCGCAGGGCTCGATGCGCGTTGGTCGGTCACCCATGACGCGCTCTTCGGAGGAGCGGCGGAAAAATCGCGTACGTCGAAGCCGCGCTCGAGCCCGCTGCCGTCGTCGAAATAACGATGCGCGTGCACGGCCATCGTCCTGATGCCGGCGCGCCGCAACCGCTCCGCGAGGAACGTGTCTTTGTCCGAGAACTTGTTGAAGTGGCCCCAGTTGCGGTTCGTCTCCGAACCGTACTTTCCGATCAGCATCGGGCCGACGCTCTTGCCGGTATAGCTCGCCAGCGAGTACGCGCGTTCGAACACCGTGCTGCGCGCCGCCAAAGCGTCGATGTTCGGCGAGATCGGGCGCTTGTAGCCGGCGTAGCCGAGATCGGCGCGCAACGTGTCGACGGTGATCAGGACGATGTTCAGATCGCGCGGCACCAGCGTCTCGTCGACCTTTTCGGCGACAGGCGGAGGCGCCAGAGACAAGAGTTTTTGTTTGGTCAGATCGGCCCCCGAGCAGTCTTCATCGACACCGTTGTCGAGCGTCTCCTCCGCACCGGGGTGGATCGCCGGGTTGCGATCGTCGCAGTCACCGCCGCCAAAGGTGGCGCTGACACCGTCGCCATCACGATCGGTCATGCTGCGCCAGAGCGGCAGCGCGATCCGCGAGAGCGGCGAGCCGCGCTCGACGGCTTGGGCGACCAGCGGAGCCGACTCCAGCGCAGCAGCAGCGCGCACGAGCAGCGCGGTGGGCAGGAGCGAGAGGCCTGCGAGCACGGCGAGCGCCAGGACCCCGGGGGTGCGAGGCGGACGCGCGAAGCTCTGCGCGATCACCGCGAACGAGGCGATGACGGCGAGCTCGAAGACAGGCCTCAGATCCAGCTCGGGGCGCTTGAAGATGCCGTACACGCCGAGAAACCCGCCGTCGCCGCTGACTGTGCCGGTGACCATGCCGAGCAGAAACAGCGCCAACACCAGCACCAGCGCAGTGCCACCGGTCATCGCCGGGTCGACGAACGCCGGCCTTCGCGCGGCCAGCATCGCCAATGCACGCCGCACCGGCGGCACCGACGCGAGGCTCAAGATGCCGAACAAGAGACCCAAGCCGAGCGCGCCAGCCATCATCGTCAGGCCCGCAAATCGCGCCGAGATCTCGAGCGCGAGCACGCCACGCGCGAGGTGAGCCGTCGCCGTCGTCCACAGAAACGCGCCGACCACCGTGACCGGCGCGAAAGCGGCGACGTCTGCTTGGCGCCCGACCGCGAAGCGCCGCAAGCGGCCGACCCAAACAGACAAGCGGGGTGGCTCGGCCGGCTCGAGGAACATCGCGGCGGCACCTGCCAGCAGCGAGACGCCGAGACCGATCGGCGCGAGCACGCCCAAACAAGCCAAGAATAACTGCGAAAAGGCGGGTTTGGTCGCGCCAGCGGCGCTCGAGGCCCACAGCGCTTCGACCAGCGCGATGGCTGCAGAACCAGCCATACCGCCAGCCAGCGACTGGACGACGCGTCGGAGCGCCTCACCCAATCTCATCTGGCTACCTTGCGCGCCAGCGGATGGGCCTCGTCGTACACGGTGAGAATGCGATCCATCGAGACGTGGGTATAGCGCTGCGTAGTCGAGAGGCTCGCGTGACCGAGCAACTCCTGGATGGCGCGCAGATCAGCGCCGCCCTCGAGCATGTGCGTCGCGCAGGTGTGCCGCAGCGCATGGGGTACCACGTCGCTGCGGCCTGCACCGAGCGCACCGTACTTCTTCACGAGCAACTCCACACTGCGTACAGAGATGCGGCGGCCACGGCGCGACAAGAATACCGCAGCCGTAGGCGCTGGCCGTTTGGCCATCTCCCAAAGAGACTGACGGCCCTCGGAGAGATAGCGCGCCAGCGCGCCGCGAGCGAGCGAGCCAACCGGCGCGCGTCGTTCTTTGGAACCCTTGCCGATAACGCGAACCTCGGGGCTGTCGAGGGCGAGATCGAGCGATGTCAGATCGAGCCCCACGAGCTCCGAGAGCCGCAGACCGCTGGAGTAGAACAGCTCGAGAATCGCCCGGTCGCGCAACATGTCCGGCGCATCGCCTTGCGGCGCTGCCATCACCTGCGCCGCGGCGTCGACGTTCAACACGACGGGTAGCTTGCGACGCACCTTGGGCAGCGCGAGGCCCGCCGCAGGGTTCTTCTCGAGCTGCCGGCGCTTCAACAGGAAGCGGAACAGCGAACGAACCGCCGCCATCTTGCGAGCCATCGTGGAGGGCTTGCGACCTTTTGCGAGGCGCCCCAAGAACGAGCGCAAGATCGCCAGATCGATGCCGCTCGGCTCGCGCACCTCAGGCCGGGTCTCGCGAACGAACGACAACAGCTCCGCGAGATCGCCGCCGTAACCGCGCACCGTGAGCGGCGACATGCGGCGCTCGTGCTCGAGCGACGACAGAAACGCTCGAACCGCGCGGTCGAGCCCGTCGGTTGCCGCATCGGCAAGGGCCGCCATACCGAGAGACGTACCATTCAGCCCCAGCGGAGTGAAGTTTCGGCGGCTCACGCGAGAAAGAGCGACGCGACATAGCCGACGAAGCCGAGCAACGCGAGCAGAGCGCCGGCCAACGCCTGCCTGCCGCGGAGCCGACCCGTCTCGTCCACGCCGCGCCAGAGAATGAGCGAGAGCCCCGCGACCAACCCGCCGAAGGCCGCGACCAGGAACAGGCGCATCGGGACCGATGATTTGGTGCCCAGCCGCGAGAAGTCAAGCGGCTCTGTCACTTCTTCGATCGCACCGGCTCGTTTCCGCGCCTCGATACGAAGGATGGCCGCCTCTGCCTCACGCGCTTCAGCGGCGTGCGGCACTGTAAGCCAGCGCGTCGACGCGGACGAGCTCACCACTCCGCGATACGAAAGCAGCGCCGTGTCCCAAAATTTGCGCTGTTCGGCCTCTTTGCCGAGCGCCATCAGCCGGCCATACGCCACGCGCACATGGGGCGCGCCGGGCGCGAACCAGAGGGCCGCAGCGCGCGCATGAAAGATGGCGGCATCCGCATCCCCTGCGTCCAGGGCCCGGGTGCTTTCGCGGATCTGTCGCTCACCCTCGAACACCACCCGCGCGGTGAGCGCCGCCACCAGCAAACTGACGAGCAAGATCGCCCTGGCGATCGCCCGCACGTTCACAAGAAATCACGACGACGAAAAACTATCACCGCGAGCGCCAGCACCGCCACCGTCCAGCCGAGCCCGGTGCCCGCGCAGAGCATGAGATAGCTAGCGCGGTCGACATCTGCGGCTTCACCCGTGAGCAGCGGTCGCGGTGGCACGAACATCTGCAGGTTGGGCACTACTTTTCCCAAGGTCTTGGCGGCCTGGGCGACCTCCGGCCCGAAAAATTTCGGAGGAAACCGCTCGAGCGCATCCGACGAACGGCCGATCACCCAGACGCCAAGCGTGAGCAGCGCCGACAAAAACGGGCTCGAAAATGCGGACAACAGCGTCGCAAACGCGAGAACCACACTCACCTCGAGCAGCGCCAAGAAGCTGGAGGTCAGCACGAGCCTGCGCTCGTCGGGGGCGTTGGCCGAGAACACCGCGCCCACGATCAAGAACGCCAAGGCCCACGGGATGGGCCCGTACGTGCGCGCCCACGGAGACAAGTAGGCGGCGACGCCGAGGCACGCGAGCAAGGCGAAGCTCAAACCTCCGATCAAGAGCGGGTTACCGCCGCCCAAAATTCCGCACAGCGACAGCACCAAGCCCGAGTCGGCAGCGATGAACACGGCGATGGTGAGCATGATGCCGAGGAATTTGCCGACGACGTATTCACCGCGCCCGATCGGCCGTGCCAAGATCGGGAAGATCGTCTTCTGCTCGAGCTCTCGATAGAGGCTGGTCGCGCCGCTCACGACTGCAACCGCGACGCTGAAGAGCGAGATACTGGCGGAGCCGAGATCGGACAGCACACGCGGCGCGTTGTTCAGGGTGAAGCTGCCGATCACCAGGGAGAAGATCGACACGGCAAATGCGACGCCTGCGAGCCCCAGCAGGATGCGCGCGCGAACGGACTCGCGATAGGCGTTCAGGGCGACGGTCCTGACGCGGAGGTACATATGGCGTCGGACCGTAACACGGCTACAGTCGGCAAGTGATCGCCGCTGAAAGGGCCACGGAAGTCGATCTGGGCCCCGCCTTGCAGCTGCTCGCCGGCGCGCATGTGGTCGCCCTGACGGGCGCTGGCATGAGCACCGACAGTGGCATTCCGGACTACCGCGGGCCACAGGCGCAGAAGCGGCCGCGGAGCCCGATTCAACACGCCGACTTCATCCGCAGCGACGCGGTGCGCAGACGCTATTGGGCGCGAGCGTTGCTCGGCTGGCCTCGCTTCATCGCCGCCAAGCCCAACACGGCGCACGCCTCTCTCGCCGCCCTCGAAAAGGCCAGCGTCGTTCGAACGACGATCACGCAGAACGTCGATCGGCTGCACCAAGCCGCGGGCAGCCGCAACGTGATCGAGCTTCACGGTGCCTTGGCAGAGGTGCGCTGCCTCGCTTGCGGCGCGCTCGAGCCCCGCGAGAGCTTGCAGGCGCGGCTTCATGCGCAAAACCCTCAGCTCGCCGATGTCGTCGCCGAAGTGGCGCCCGACGGTGACGCCGATCTGCCGAGCGAGCTGGTAGAAGGCATGACCATCGTCAGCTGCCTTCATTGCGGCGGCGTGCTCAAGCCGAACGTCGTCTTCTTCGGAGACAACGTCGCGAAGCCGATCGTCGAAGACGCCTTCGCGCGCGTCGAAGCTGCCGACGTGTTGATCGTGCTCGGCAGCTCTCTCTACGTCTTCTCCGGCCTCCGCTTCGTGCGGCGGGCTCGCGATCGAAACATCCCCGTCGTGATCGTCAACCAAGGCGAGACCCGCGGCGACGCGCTCGCCACGCTGCGCATCGACGCGCCGCTCGGCGTCGTGCTGCCGCGCTTGGCTGCTCTGCTTGAGCAGTGAGGGGGAGATTTTACGCAGCGGGCGCAGAGGCGCAGAGGGCGCAGAGATTTTTTGGTGTCCAGCTGCGCAGCGCGCGCTGCCCGCTGCGATGTCAGCGCTCGAGCCTCTCGCAAGCGGCGCCACGGCGTGGACCGAACCCTAAATTCCCCTTTGCGTCCTCTGCGTCTCCTCCTCTGCTTTCTTTGCGGTAAATATCCTCTGCGGTGCCCGGGGCATGAGCGTTGCGATGAGTCGCTACGCACATGCCAAAGCGCATCGATTCTGGCTGGATTTGGGGGGCGGTAGCAGCGGCGGCGTGTCTGGGCGCTTGTGCGCGTGGTTCGTTGGACACACGCGTGCCGGCGGCGGACGTCGAGCCTGGCGGAGTGGTGGCGGCGGCGGCGCTCGAAGAGGTCGCGCTGGCAAGGACCGAGACGTTGGAGCCGAACCGGCTCTACGCGCTTCATGATCAGGCGGCGCTGGCGCACTTGCCGCGCGGCGATGTGCAACGCGCGGCGCTGTGCAGCCGTGACAACGCCGACCCTGTCAGCATCAAGCTGTGCGCGGAGAAGGCGCCCAGCTCGCTCGGCGATCTGCTGAAGACGCTCGACCTGGAATTCACTTCTGCGATCGGCAACGGCGAGCTGGGCAACCCGTCTTTCGCCCTGCTCAGTCACTCGACATCGCTGGCGGCGCGTCAGGTCTCGCCGATCAATCCGCGGGTGTTCATCTTCAAGAGCCCCAAAACAGAAGGGCCGCTTCGCGGCGCGCCCGAGAAGGACCCAGGCTTCATCGCGCTCGCTTTCTCGCGCGGCGAGCCGCTGGTCGAGCTGGTGGCGCGAGACGCGAAGTCGGGCGAGCTGCGCTTCTTTCTGATCCGCTTCGAGCTCGGCTGCGAATACGACGGAGGCTGCGACGCGAGCGACCTGTTCAGCGCCGAGATCGAGACGGGTTGGCAGCTAGCCAGCGTGTATGACGACAGCGACCTCGAGAACACGCTGTTCGATTGCAACACCTGTCATCAGCCGGGTGGCCCCGACTCACCGAAGATGTTGCGCATGATCGAGCAGCGGCCGCCGTGGACGCACTTCTTCCGGGACAACGATCAAGGCAAGCTGCTCATCGGCGACTACTTTCGCGCGCACGACAAGAGCGAGACCTACGGCGGCATCCCCGGAAGGCTCATCTCCTGGTCGGAGCCTGCACGCCTGGAAGGGTTGGTCGAGCACGAGGGTTTCATCGAACAGCCGCTCGAGCTGCCCACGCGCGACCTCGCTCGCATGGTGATGAAAGGCGAAGCGCCTGCGAACCTGCCAGCCTACATCGCGCTCTGGGAGAAGGCGCGGGTCGGGCGGTCACTGCCGGTGCCGTTCCCCGACTACGCATTCGTCGAGCCCGCCGAGCTGGCGGGCGCTGCTGCCGCCTATCGTGGGATGCAGAAGGAAACAGTGCCCGCCGCACGCTTCAGCGATCTGCACTCCGACAGCGCGAGAGTGCGCGTCGGTCTCGCGCCCGAGCCAGACGCGCCAGGGGAGACGATCGCGCTCCAGATGTGCGCCCGCTGCCACAACGACGCGCTCGATCAGAGCGTCTCGCGCGCACGCTTCAACGCGGGCGATCTCGCTTCGCTGGGGGCCGAGCAAAAGACGCGTGTGATCGAGCGCCTGCGTTTGCCGGCAACGTCTCCGCTGAAGATGCCGCCAGCTCGCTTCGGCTCGCTCTCGACCGCCGAGATCGCGAGCGTCGCCGAAGCGCTGGGACGTTGACTGCGGCTACCCGAGGTCGAACAGAAGCACCTCGGCGGCGCCGTCGACGCCTTCGATCTCGATCTTGCCGGCGCTGCTGGTCGACGCGCCATCACCCTCGACCAGCTCTTCACCGCCGACGCGCACCTTGCCGCGAGCGACCTGCAGCCAGGCGTGGCGGCCTTCGGGGACGACGTGCTCCACTTTGTCGCCAGCTTCGAGCACCGACGCGTAGAGCTTCGCGTCCGCATGCAACGTCACGCTGCCTGCCTCGCCAGCCGGTGCCGCGACCAAACGCAGCTGCCCTTTCTTCTCGCTCTGTTCGAACATCTTCTGTTCGTAGCTCGGCTCGACGCCCTGCTTCGCGGGCATGATCCAGATCTGGAGCAGGCGCAGCTGGTCGGTCTTCGATGCGTTGTACTCGCTGTGACGCACGCCCGTCCCGGCGCTCATGCGCTGCACGTCGCCCGGGCGAATCACCGAGCCGTTGCCCATCGAGTCCTTGTGCTGGACTGCACCATCGATCACGTAGGTGATGATCTCCATGTCGCGATGCGGATGAGTGCCGAAGCCACCACCGCCGGCAATACGATCGTCGTTGATCACACGCAGGCCGCGGAAGCCCATGTGCGCCGGATCGTAGTAATCTGCGAACGAGAACGTGTGAAAGCTGTCGAGCCAGCCGTGATCAGCGTGGCCCCTTTCAGTTGCGCGTCGAATGGTCAGCATGGCCTTTTTCCTCCGTGACCCGCCGAAGATAAGGGCGGAGTGGCATCTTGAAAACTGCGACAAAAGCGATGTTTACCATCTACTGGGCTGATGGGTTCAACGAGGGCCACCCAAGTTCGGCTGCAGCCTCTCCCCTCAAACGAGCGAGGACGTGTCATCGGAGGGGAGAGGGGTGCGCCGCGCAGCGGAGGGGGAAGGGGTCTCCGCAGGCGCAGAAGACGCTATGCGAGGCTCTCGGCGAGGGGGATCGCGAGACCAAAGGTCGAGCCCCCCGAGCCGAGCTCCATGCGCCGAGGAGACTCCGATCCCCCGCAGCGAAGCGGCGCACCCCTCTCCCCTCCGATGACCCCCAACCGAGCGAGCTCTAGTCCGAAATGAGCGCGATGGTGGTCCCGCCGCCAATCAGCAAAAGCTCCGTGATCACGATCGCCGCGCCCTCGGGTGTGTCGATGCCGCGCGGGTTGTCCTCGCCGAAGAGCAGGTAGCCGCCACCCACGGCGATGCCGCTGGCCAGGGTGACCGTCGTGATGATGGTGACGATCTGCAGGGCGCCCATGCCTTCAGGGGCGGGCTTGCGCGGACCGATTTGCGGCAGGTCGGGGTCGACCTCACCGGCGCGAAGGTGGCGCTTCCATGCGACGGGATAGAAGTGTCGACCGCCTACCTGCGCGGGCTCGACGCGCAGCCTGCCTTGAAAGGTGTCGCCGTCGACCGAGCTCGCGGTCACCGAGTGCTCGCCGACGTCCAGCGCCAGCGGTCGGCTCTCTCCGCCGACTGCCACCGGAATACCGTCGATGTTCAGGCTCTGCGGCGCACTGGAGAACTCGAACGTGAACGCCGCGCGCGAGTCGAACACGCGGCTCAGCGCACCCTTTTGCCATGCGAGGTAAGCGTCCGAGTAGTCAGCGTGGTCCGCGGCCAGCCAGTACCAACCGCTGGCGGCTGCAGGCGAGCCGAGCAAGAGGTGCGCATCCAGCGCGCCCGCCGCAGCTTGCCAGCTCGGCGCGAGCTCGAAGCTCGCCATGAAGTGTGTGAGGGCGCGGCCTGCGCGTACTCGCCTGTCGATCTGCTCGTTCGGCGCGAATCTGCGCGCGGCGTCCAGATCGCGCTCGCCCAGCGACCTTTCGCCTGCGGCAGTCACGGGGTCGTCGGCGCGGGCTTCAGCGGTGGCCAGCGCGGAGGCGGTCAGGGCCGCCGCCAGCAGCGCCGCCCTCGGCCACCGCGCAAACATCAAGGAATCACCACGTGAACGTCTAGCACCCAAGGCCCTACCGCGCCGTCGAGGCCGTCGACTTGGACCCAATACGTCCCCGGAGAGAGCAAGAGGTCGAGATAGCTCGCGTCGCCACTGACGGCCGCCGTGCAGCCGAGCGGAACCTCGATGCCGGGGCAGCTGCTGCCCTGGCGGACATCGAGCATCGTCGCGTAGCCGGAGCCGCTCATGTCGAAGATCACGCGTCGCTCGGCGGGCAGCACGAGCTTCAGCATCTGGTCGTTGGCGCCATTGGCTGGCCCACCCGACGCATCACAGCCAGCGCTGAAATCAGCGTTCAGGTTGGCCGTGTTGCCCTGAAAGAACCCGCCAGTGAAAGGGATGGTGACAGCGTCGGCGCACGCGTCGGAGAACGGAACCAACTGCGTCGGCGTCGCGGGTCGCACGAAGGCGGTCAGCTGCTGGGGCAAGCCCAGCAGGCTCTCGGCGACGACGCGGTAATCACCGGCCGCCATGTTGCGCTTGCGAACCCGGAGCGGCGATTTTGCCGAGAGCCCACACACGATCAAGTCCTCCGGAGCGCAACCAGGGCCGGCCAGCGCCACGCTGCCGGTGTCGGTCTGCGACAGGCGCTCGACCAACAGGACATCGCTCGGCGCCAAGATGGGCAGCTCGTAAGCGACGTCGATCGCCGCCTGGAAGCAACCGAGCTGGTGATCGTCTTGGTGGTCGTCGAAGCTCACGTCGAGCGTCTCGTTGGCAGGCAGCACCGCGCCGGAGGAACAGTCTTCGTTGGCAGGAACAGGCGTGGGGGCGCTGGCGTTGGCGACCAGATTGATGGTGGTGGGGGCGCTGGCGGAGAGCGACACGTAGTAGTCACCTGCCGGCAGGGAGTGGCGAAACACGTGCGCGGAGCTCGCCGTGTGGCACGCGATTTCGTCTTCGAGCAGGGCGCACGCGGCGCTGCGCAGCGAGATGCTCGGCAAACCGTCGCCATCGACGCTCACGGCGTACAGATCGAGATCCGACTGGGTCGTGAGCGAGATCAGGTACACGAGCTCGCCCATCGCGGTATCGCAGGCGGTGGCCAAGTCGGTCGCGGCGTCGACGATCTCGATCTCGGTCGGCACATCGAGCGCGAGCGGCTCGGCGGTACCGCAGGTCTCGTTGGTGGGCGCGCTGGTGGCAGTCTCGTAACCGACGTCCAGCGTGACTTCGGCGCCGAGCGTGGTGGTCACGTACAACGGAAACGCCGTTTCGGCGCCCCCGCCGATCGCGCGAGCCCGCAGGCGCGCGACTTGTTGCCCGTTGGGGCGAGGAAACGGACCTCCGCACGCGATCTCGGTGCCGGCATCGCCGCACTGTCCGGCGATGGCGACCGACACGGGGACTGTAGTGGTCCGCGCGCGCGCCACGATATCGACTGCAGGCCCTGCTGGCACGATCACGGCCGCCACCACATCGCGAACGGCTCCTGTTGGGCTGCAAGATGTCGCGTAGTCGAACGCCGCGCCGAACGTGGTCAGTTGGTGAGTACCAGTGGCCGTGATGTCCAGCGCGTCGCCGCAGGTGTCGTTCTCCGGCTGAGAGCAGTCGCCCTCGTCGAGCGAACCATCACAGTCGTCGTCGACGTCGTTTTCGCAAACCTCCTCGATCAAAGAGGAGACCGCCGGGTCGAAATCGTCACAATCGCCGCCGCCACAGTGGACATCTGGATCAGTATCGCCGTCGGCGTCGCGCGGCTCATGGACGCAGCTCTGGGTCGCCTCGACGCAGGTGTCGATCGAACAAACGTCGCCGTCGGAGCAGTCGAACGGTGAACCCGTGATGCAGCCGAGCGCGTTGTTGCACACTTCGGCGCCGTCACAGTGAACGCCGTTGGCGCAGGCCTCGTGATCTCGCTTGAAGCGGCAGCGATCCAGATCGCTGTCGCAAGCGTCATTCGTGCAATCGATGCCGTCGTCGCACTGTGCGTCTTCGATGCAAGGGCCGCCCAGCTCGGGGTCGTTGGCCAGAGCACCCCCCGACCCGCCGAAGCCAGCCCCGCCTTGCGCGCTCCCCGTCGTTACGAACGGGTTTTGGGGCAGGGAGTCGTCGCATCCGCCGAGAAGGACGCCAAGCAGGGTCAGGCCCAGCAATCCCTTGCTGGGCCCGATCGAAAGGTTGCTGGGCCCGATCGAAAGGTTGCTGGGCCCGATCGAAAGGTTGCTGGGCCCGATCGAAAGGTTGCTGGGCCCGATCGAAAGGCAGCTCTTCTTCAACAAAGTACCGTTCTCGTCCAAGGCACCAGGCAAATGTAGCAGTAGCCTCCGTGCTCTGGCATCATCCACCAGGGCAAACACAGAAGCATGTCGGGCGAACGACTAACTCGGACAGAGCTCTCGTGGCTTCTCACGCAGGAGGCGAAGAGCGCCGCGGCGAAGCTGCGCAAAGGCGTTGGCCTGACGCAGCCGCCGCCCGCGTCCACGTCAGGCTCGTCACCGCCGGCAGGTGGCGCCTCGGCCATGGTGCCACCGCCGATCCCGGGCGCCCCGGGTACCGCGTTCCCTCCCTCTTACCCCCCGCCGCCGATGGCCAGCCCGCCGCCTCCGATGGTGAGCCTGGGGCTGTCGGTGCCGGGCATTACTCCCCCGCCACCCTCCGTCAGCGGGTCGGTGAGCGTGTCGTTCGCCAACGAGGACACGGGCGTCGAGAGTGTCCTGAATCGTCTCGACGAGACGATGAGCATGTTGGCGTCGCTGTACGGCAATCAGGCTCGCGGTCGCCGGGGCAAGATCGACATCGCCGCCCTGTTGTGGGAAATCGCGCCGGAAGCGCGGGTGCAGATCGACCTGGCCAGCGACGCCAAAGAGGCCGGCAAAGGCCTCGTCGTCGTGGGCGACGAGAACGAGCTGCGCCGCATGCTGCACGTGTTGATGGCGCTCGGGGGTGACCCCATCGCGCAAGGCGCGGTCGAAGTCAGCGTCAAGCGCGAAGGCGACGACATCCGAGTGGCGGTCGAGCTCGGCCCCGACAAGACCCAGGGGTTCGAGGCCGAGACCCAGTGGCTCTCGCGGATGGCGACCCGCTACGGCGGGCGCTTTTTGCTCGAAGGCAACCACAACACGCTGACCCTGGTAGCGAGCGACGAGCAAGGCGAAGTCGAAGAGCTCCGCCGTGAGCTCGCAGCCGCCCAAGCGCAGGGCGAAGCAATCGCTCGCGAGCTCGCAGCAGTGATGTCGTCGCGCAGCGAGCCGCCGCCCGCGATGGGCGCGAATCGCACCAGCAGCCCGCCGGGTGCGAGCGACGGCCTCGCGTCGTTGGTCGGCATGGCTCGCTCGCTGGTCACCGACGTGCGGGGCATTCTCGCTGCCATCGGTCGCGACATGGCTCCGCTCCGCGAGCGGGGTCGTTGGGGCGAGCGCGACGCAGAGATCGCAGAGCTTGCAGGTAGCGTCGGCCGGCACGTCACCGCTGCAAGCGAGGTCGTCAGCGATCTGGCGCGACTCGCAGGTTGCCCTTTGTTCGAGCTACCGATGAGCTGCTCGATCTCGGACATCGCGAAAGACGTCGTCAACGCGGAGCAGCTGCGCGCCGCGCGTCACGGGGTCACGGTCGAGCTCAGCCTGCCGCCCACTCCGATGCACGACGACCTCCTGCCAGTGGCGTCGCTCAACGTTCTCTTCCAAGAGCTGCTCGACAGCGCCATCAGCGTCTCCCCTGCCGACTCGAAAGTGTTCGTCACCGTGACCGAGACAGCTACAGGTGTCGCCGTTACCTTCGACGACTCCGGTCCGACGCTCACGACCAAGGCCAAGAATGGCGCTATCTCGGGAGATTTCGATGCTTTGGTACAAGAGCGTGCGTCTGCGTTGCCGCTGATTGCAGCCTTCGCGATCGCGGGTCATCTACACGCGCCGCTCACGCTCGAAGACTCGCCGCGTGGCGGTGCTCGCGTGCGCATTCTGTTTCCGCGCGCCGCTGCCTGATTGCGGGGATGAGCTCGTTCGACAACGGTGGCCGCCATCTCCTATCGGGGAGGGCTGGTGAAGCGCTGACTCGCCTTTCGACAGCGCTCGGCGGAGTCGTACTGGCAGTCATCGACATCGTGTTCGCCAACGCGATGGTGCGCATGCCGTTCGGAACCCGCCTCCTCCATGGCGCCTGGGATGTGGCGCTGCTGTTCGGGCTGGGTGTGTTCTCCGACGCTGTTATGGCGCTCGTCGACAAGCTGCCAAAGTGGTGGCAGCGCTGGCTCGCGTTGTTCGTGCTCGGCACTGCCGGCATGTACTGGCTGGTGAATCGGTTCTTCGTGCGGCAAGCCGACGCCTTGTTCGAGGGACGCTACGCAGCGCAGTTTTACTGGCTGTTCCTGGTCGGCAGCGGTCTCGGCATCGCGGCATGTATCGTGGTCGGCCGTTTCGTCGCCAAGCGACGCTGGTTCTGGTGGACCCCGTTCACCGTGATCGCGCTGGCGGTCGCCGTACTCAACGAGTTTCTCTTCCGCGACGACTACATCGAGCTTCACGCAGTCACTGTCTGGTGTGCGGCTTCCCTGCTCGGCCCGATCTTGGCGGCGCGCTTCGCCAGCCTGCGCCCACGCCTCTCCCCGCGCGCCACGAAGCTCTTGCTGGCGAGCGCCGTATTGCTCGCGATCCTGTCGTTGGTTCCACCGCCGAACCGCATTCGGCTGGCCTTGTTCCGCTCGCCAGGCGGCGCAGGTGCATGGATCTTCGGCAACCTGTGGTGGGGCCTGCCGAGTCTGGATGGCGCTCCCGACGCAAGCATCGACCCGCGTTGGTTCGAGCCTCGTGCCGAAGGCACGCGCGCCGTCTCGAGCGAGCGTATCGTGCGCGAGCCGCCCGTCGTCGTTCTCATCACGATCGACGCCCTGCGCGCGGATGCCGTGCTCGCGCCAGAAAACGCCAAAAAATTTCCGACCTTGGCGCGTCTGATGAAAGAGGGCGTGACGTTCGAGAATGCTCGCTCGGCTGGCAGCCAGACCGCCGTCTCCCTGACGTCTCTGTTCGCGGGAAAGTACTTCTCCGAGCTGTACTGGACGAAGTTCGGCACGGGCTCATCTCGCTTCGAATACGCAGGCGCCGACGAGACACCTCGCTTCGTGAAGACGCTCAGCGACAGCGGTGTGACGACCAGCAAGGTCGTTGCCCTCACGTTCTTGCGCAACGAGTTCGGCGTCGCGCCGGGCTTCAGCGAGGAGAAGGTCGTCACTGCCGGGCGTCGACACGCGACCGGGACACAGGTGATGGAGCCGCTGCTCAAGCGGATCCGCCGCATTCAGCCGGGCGAGCCGATCTTCTTGTACGCCCACTTGACCGAGCCGCACTCTCCCTACGATCGCGGCAAGCTCAAGCAGGGGTCGAACTACGAGCGTTACCTCTCCGAGATCTCGCTCGCCGACGAGTATTTGAACCGAATCGCCTCGGCGCTGTCGACCGATGCGCTGCGAAGGCGCAGTCTTTTGATCGTCTCCGCTGACCACGGGGAAGCATTCGGAGAGCACGGCACGAACGAGCACACGAAGACGATTTACGACGAGCTCATCCGCGTCCCGCTCATCGTGTGGGGCGGAAGCGTGACCCCCCGCACTGTCGCGCAGCCTGTCACCTTGCTCGATCTGGGACCCACGCTACTCGACATCTTCGGCGTCGAGACGCCTGACTGGATGGCGGGAGAGACGCTGGTGCCGTTGCTCGCGGGCAGTGAGGCCGTGCTGTCGCGACCCATTCTCGCAGAGGGGCGGCTTCGTCGCGCAATGTTGATCGGCGACCTGAAGGTGATCGTGGATCTGCGCCGAAAGACGGTAGAGGCCTTCGATCTGAAGCAAGATCCCAAAGAGCTCGTCAACTTGTACGACTCCGACCCAGGCCGTGCGGCGCCTGCGCTCGCGGCGCTGCGCGCTTACTTCGAGAAGCGCGAATACACCAAGAACGGATACCGTCCGATCTACAAGCCGTAAGGCTTGATTCCGAACGCTCGGGAAGCTCTCATGCGGGGCCCGCCGTACACCGGCGAGCTACTGAAACCGCAGCACCACAGATCGAGAAGAGCGCCATGCAAGGACAGCCGCCGGGCTATGGGCAGGGTGGTTACCCCCAACAGGGTTACCCACAGCAACAACAACAGCAGGGCTACCCGCAGCAGCAACAGCAGCAAGGTGGCTACGCGCAGCAGCAAGGTGGCTACCCGCAGCAGGGCATGGTGCATCAAGGCCAACAAGGCATGGTGCACGCCGCGTTGATGCACCCCATCTTGACGGTCAAGCGCCCGTTCTGGTCGCTGCTCGGCCGCAAGTTCCGCATCTACGCACCAGATGGGTCGCTCGTCGCTTTCGTGAAGCACCCCATCTTCAAGCTCCGACAGGAGTACACGATCTTCACCGACGAGTCCGAGACGGTGCCCTTGATGCATGTCAAGGCTCGCCAAGTGATCGGCTTCAACATCAACTTCGACGTGTTCGACGCAGCCTCCGGCCAAATGGTCGGCAGCATTCGTCGCAAGGGTCTGAAGTCGATCTTCCGCGATACCTTCGAGCTACTCGGCCCTGGAGATCAGATCGTCGGCATGTGTGAAGAAGAGGGCGCCGCGCTGCTTCGCCGCATCTTCCCGATCCTACTCGGCAAGTGGAAGATCGAGCTGCAAGGCCAGCTGATAGGGCAAATTCGCCAGGTCTTCCGCTTCTTCGTGAAAGAGTTCACGCTCGATCTTTCACAGAACCAAAACCGAATGGACCCACGCTTCGCGATCGCCCTCGCCGTGTTCGCGCTAACGATGGAAGCCGCCCGCGAAGCTCGCTGAGCCGAGCGCGAGAGAGAGAAGAGATATTTGCCGCCAAGGAGTCCGAGTGTGCATCGACTTGGCGCGGAGGAATTCAACCGGAGGTTGAATCAACAAACAAGATTCCTCTGTGCCCTCTGGGACAAAAACGCGAGCCAGCGCCCGCTCCGGTTTGGACCTGGCACAGAGGAATTCCTCCATGCTGATCAACCTCCGGTTGAATTACTCGTTCACACAGTGAGCAGTCTTGGCGACCAGCTTCGGACTCCTGGGCGGCAAATATCCTCCCGCCTCAGCGACCCTCGAATGTAAAGGCCAGGCTACCGCCCAGCCAGGGGCCAACTGTCTCGCGAGCTGGGTCGACGGTGATGCCCGGGTCGAGGCCGATCACGAAGAACGACGACGGCGTCATGCGCACGTCGAGCTCGGCGATGGCGTGTGCGCGGAGCCACGGGTCGACGTCCACACCGGGTGACCCCACGCCTGCGAGCGCGAACCCAGCACCCACCTTGAGGCGCAGATCCGGCCCGAACCAGAAACGATGCAGGGCAGCGACGTCGCCTTCGAACCACAGCGACCCATCCAGCGAACCGAGCCATGCGAGCGACAGGCGTTCGCTGAGCGGGCGCTGATGAAACGTGATTCCGAGACGAGAGCCGAACACGGCGGTGCTCGCATCACCGACATACGCCGCCTCCAGAGCGCCGTTGATCTCGTAAGAAGGCTCGCTGGCGAGCTTGGCTGCGATCTCGTCGGGCGTGGGCGAACGTGGGCGGGGTTTGCGCCGCGGGACCATCAGCGAGCGCAATGATTCGCTGGTCGCAATCGCCACGAAGCGGGTCGCAACCTCCCAGGGCAGACCGCTGACGTCGACAGTGCGTGTCTCGACGCGCTTGCCGATCACCTGGACTTGCACTTCGACCAGCGTCGCCTCTTTCATGTCGATGAAGACGCGCAGCGCAAATTCATCGAGCGGGCCGACCGGCTCGGCCGCGACCTGCACATCGCCGCCCAGTTGCAGCTCGACCAGGCGCGCGACTCTCAGCTCGCTGAGCTTCTCGGCTGCGCGTTTCGATAGGCCAACGCGCACGAGCTTGGGAGGCGCCTCCGCTTCCGGTAGTGCCGCGACCGGCGGCTCTGCGTGCGCGAAGCGGCCGGCAGAAATCGCCGCCGCGAACGCGAAACAGGAGATGAGCCGGAACCGCAACATGGCTGCGCGATGAGAGCGGCAGCCACCCGGAAGAGTCAACCGTGACGCGGACTTACTTGGCGAGCTCGGCTTCGATCGCCATCACGATCGCGGACGTTTCGAAGCTGTCGTTCGGATTGTTCGGATCGTCGCCCGGCCACTCGCCCTGCAAGAAATGCTGCACCAGCGTGCCGTCGCGAGAGATCAGATATTTGTGGAAGTTCCAGGTGGGGGCCAACTGCACCTCCGGTCGCGGGTTGGGCTGCGCCAACAGCCAGCCCCAAACCGGTTGAATGTTCGGCTCGATTACGTTCGCGATCGCGAACTGCAGAAAGGTGACGCCGTGCAGCTCGGTGCACGCATCAATCTGTTCGTTGGAGCCGCCCTGGCTACCGAAGTTGTTGCTGTAGAAGCCGAGGACTTTGAAACCCTGACCCGAGAACGTTTCCTCCAAGACCTGGAGGGGACCCAGCTGCGGGGTCGAGCCTCATATGGCTGCGGAGTTGAAGACGAGCAAGACGTCATCTCGATATTGGCACATCGACACCGGGGCGACCTGCGTGATGTCGTAAGACTCTGCGCTCGTCTCGTAGAGACTGCCCGGCTCCGCAGGGGGGTCACAGACGTATGGCGCTGGCGCGCCGCCGCTGCCGTAGCCGCCGAGGCCACCGCTGATCATGCTCAGCGTGGTACTGCCAGCGCCCGCTCCTCCACTCGGGGCAGACCCGCCGGCACCACCTGCGCTCGGCCCAGCACCGATTCCGTCTGTGGCCGTATCGTCGCAGCTCGCTGAAAAAACGAGCGCCGCCGCCGCGCCGGTGAAGGTCAGAATGCTGTGGGTCCGTGTCATCGCCATGGGTGGAACCTCCCGCGAGAAATGGTACGCGCATCGCCTACCCGTGGTCGAGCCTGCAAGCCCCGTCGCCTTCTATTTCGATTTCATTTCCCCGTACGCGTACCTCGGTTGGGCCCAGGTGCATGCTCTCGTCGAGCCGTTCGGCCGAGCAGTGTCACCCATTCCGGTGTTGTTCGCCGGCCTGCTCGACGCCCACGGCAATGTCGGCCCGGCTGAGATCCCCGCCAAGCGCGCCTACATCTTCAAGGACGCGTTGCGCAGCGCACTGACGCTGAAAATCGCGTTTCGACCGCCTCCCAGTCACCCTTTCAACCCCCTGCTGGCGCTCCGAATCGCGTCACTGCCGCTCGCCAACGCGGATCAACGTCGCGTGATCGACACCCTGTTCCACGCCGCATGGGGCAGCGGCGCTGGCGTCACCGATGCTGGAGAAGTCACGCAACGGCTCGACGCACTGGGGCTCGACGGCGCCGCCATCGTCGAGCGTGCCGCGACGCCGGAAAACAAAGCGCGACTTCGCTCGAACACCGAGGCCGCCGTCGCGAGCGGCGTTTTTGGAGTGCCCGCGCTGATCATCGACGGGGAGCTGTTCTGGGGAATCGACTCGTTCGCGCACGCGAAGCGACGCTTGGCCGGCAACGACCCGCTCACACCGTCACTGCTCAAGAGCTTCTCGGATGTGCCCGCCTCTGCGATACGCTCCCGAGCGCCACGTGGGACGTAGGGGGCGTCAGCCCAGGCCCATGGCCCGCGTCCAATCCGGCTCGCAACCGGATGATGCTCTTGACCTAAAGCAGGGCTTCGGGCAGGTTCCGCCGTGGAGAGGTGTCCGAGTGGCCGAAGGAGCCTGATTCGAAATCAGGTGAACCTGCAAGGGTTCCGCGGGTTCGAATCCCGCTCTCTCCGCAAAGCCTCGCTTGCTCGGGCTGCGCCGACGTGAGAAACAGCGCGCTTCACGTGCCCCTGGAGAGGTGACCGAGTGGTCGAAGGTGCATGATTGGAAATCATGTGTACCCGCAAGGGTACCGCGGGTTCGAATCCCGCCCTCTCCGCCAGCAGCCCTCGATGAAAACGACACAACGCCTGCTTTGCAAGCTTGCAGGGCGACCTGCTTGGCGTGTTGCAACATCGAAAAGAAGCGCGACAAAGACTGTTAAGAACGCCGCTCGAATGACCGTTCTCTAGATCGCGTGTTGCGTTGCGAAGCAGGCTTTTTCATCTTCGCGGAAAGAATGCATGCAGAGCGGACTTGAACTCGTCGCTTGGGCGCGGCATTCATTGTGCACTGAGATGTCTGCGCTCCTCGCATTCCAGCATGCCTTCGCTCTCGTTGAGCCTCCCGGCATCGTGCGCTCGACGAGCTCGAGCCAAGTTGGCCTAAGCGTCGGCGAGCACACCAAACAGGCGCTGGGCTTCGGTTGGGCTGAGCTCTTGGAGACCGTGCGCGATGCGGCTTCTCGATCCGACACGCCCGTCCTGGTCACGTCACGAGGACGCTTTCGTGTCAACCTGCTGACAGGGAGCACAAGCGAGATCACCGGCGTGTTGTTGGTGCTCGAAGAAGGCATCGGACCACGCATCAACAGCTCCGTCCCGCCATCGAGCGCGCCGCGCTTCGTCCCTGATCTCGCAGCCGTGGCCGGCAAAGACCCGGCCGCGCGGGCAGCCGTCGACCTTGCGTTGCGCTTCGCGCGCACGATGCTGCCGATCTACATCGCCGCAGAAGATGGCTCCGGCGCGGATGTGCTCGCCACCTCGCTGGTGCGCGCGTCGAACCGCGCGGACGCGCCGCTGCGGCGTCTCTCCGCTCGAGATCCGAGCTCGCTCGCCGCACTGCTTCCGCCCGCGGGTCTGCCATTGGGCAACGGCACGCTGCTGCTCGAGGACGCGCACGAGCTCGACGCCGAGAGCGGCGCACGGCTCTGGCGCGAGCTTGATCGAGGCATCTACTCCGAGGCTCAGCTGATCGCGACCGGCGCTGGCGATCTGCGTGACCGAGTCGCCAAGGGCACCTTCGCCCGCGAGCTCCACACACTGGTGCGAAGCTCGACAGTATCGCTGCCGCCCCTGCGCGATCGGGACGACCTCGATTATCTCGTCGCTTTGACGCTGTCCGAGCTGAGCAAGTCGCTCGTCGAAAGCCACGGCGCCCAGCGCCCGGGGAAGCTGGAGCTGAGACCCGAAGTGATGCCGCGGCTACGCGAGCACTCGTGGCCGGGCAATCTGCGTGAGCTGCGCGCCTGGTTCGAGCGAGCGGCAGCTGCCGCTCTGCCCGGCACCGTGCTCGGGATCGAGCACTTCCCGTTCGAAGTCGCCGAGCGCGCTGGCGAGCCCGAAGGCAACCCGCGGACGGGCCTGCGCCGAACCGCTGAAAAGGCCGCGTTGGAAGAGGCACTTCGGGCCGCCGCCGGCAACGTCAGCGTAGCGTCGAAGAAACTCGGCGTTGCTCGGAGTACGCTCTACCGCCTGATGTTGAGACACGGAATCGTCAGGTGAGGCCAGCAGCGCTAGCGGTGCTCGCTGCGCTCTCGTTCGGGGTTTGCGGTTGTGGCGGGCCTGTGGTGGTCCCGCGCGCCGATCTCGCGGAGTCTTTGGCCGCGCAGAACGCGACGGCCAAGATCCGTGAACGCTGGGAGAGCTCCGACTATGCGGGCCTGGCGTCGCTCGAGCCGGCGCTCGCGAGCCACGTCGCCAAATATGCCGGCGACCCCTCGGCTCGAGGCGTCAACGCCATGCTCGCCATCGTCGTCCTGGAAAAGGGCCTCGTCGGGCGCGCAGAAGCGCTTTCGACAGAGCTGGAGAACGGATCAGAAGGCAGCAGTCGCGACACGGCTGCGATCGTACGAGGCGCGATCGATCGCCGCGCCGGTCGCTTCGAGCCGGCATTGCAGAAGCTGAAACCGTTGTTCAACAAAGTGATCGACCCGCCGACCCGGCTCTTGTTGAACGGCGAGCTGACACGAGCGGCCGTGGGCGCCAGGCGGCCGGATGAAGCCGCCCTCTATCTGCGGGCGTACCTGACGCAAGCGAGCCCCGCGCTGCGCACCGGCGCCGAACGCGACGCCAACGACCTCATCCCGACAGTCAGCGAAGGGGCGCTTTTGTGGTTGCTCGTCGAAGAGACCAAGTTGGACGAGCCTGATCGCTGGCTCTTGGACTTGCTCTCCAAACACCTGACCAAGGTGGTTCTCGCCAAGCAAGATCCCAAGCTCGCGCGCACCTTGCTGTCGGTCGCCGCGCCGCTCTTGAGAGACGACGCAGACGCCGTAGCGCGTGTGGCCGCGCGCGGCGCGGGAGTGCGGCTCGAACGCAACACCGTCGGGCTGGTGATGCCGTTGCGCAGCAACGAGCACCGTCGACGGGGTGTAGAGGTTGCGGCCGGCCTCGCCTTCGCTCTCGGCATTCCCGGCAGCAAGACGAAGCTCCTGGTGCGCGACGATCAAGGCGATGCTGGCGCGCTGGACGACACCCTCGCTTTGCTGAACGCCGACGGGGCGGCCGTGATCGTGGCCGGCTACGACGTTCGAGAAGCCGACATCGCGCTCGCGTACGCCGAGCGCACCAATGTTCCGCTGGTGCTGCTGCGCCCTCCGTCGCGGCCGGTCAAAACCGAGGGCCCCGTCTTCGTACTGGGAGAGTCCGCCTCGGAGGTCCAAGCGGCGATGGTGCGATCGCTCTTGCAGCAAGGCGAAAAGCGCATCGCCGTGCTTACCAGCGACAGTGCCCCCACGAGCGGCGACATCGACACGGCCGTGGTCGCTGTACAACCCTGCGGGGCGTCGCTCGAGTTCGTGCGGAGCGCCAACGCTGGCGCCGTGGTATTCGATGGTGGTCCGTCGTGCACCAAAGAAGCGCTCGACGCGCTCGACGGCAAGACGAAGCTAGCCTTCGGACTCGACGCCCGCATCCCGGAGCGCGATCAAGGCGTTTTCGCCACTGCGGGGTTGTTCCCCCTGCACGACTCACAGACACGTGACGCCGCCCTTACCGCCTTTCGCAAGCTGGGTCGCGGTGAGCCTTCTTGGTGGACGGCGCTCGGCCACGACGCCGGCATGCTGGTAGAAGACGCCGTCGTCGGCCTGCCGACAGAAGAAGACGCTGCAGCGCTCGCCAGCGCGCTGCGAAAACGAATCGTCGCCGACGGCATCGCCAAGGCCGAGCGGCCGTTGTGGACGACCGACGCCAAGGGTTTCGAAGGGGGGCGGGTACTGTCGCGCAAGGTCGGCACGACGACGCGCGCGGGTCGACGCTGACCCAATTTTCGCAGTAGCCTCGGCCCATGCTAAAGCCTGCCGCGCTGATGGCCTTGCTCGCGCTTTCATTCGCCTGTGGGCCCGCCAAATCCGCGTCGGGCGACTGCCTCAGCTACGGCTGCGACGAGGGTGGAGCCAAAGACATGATGTGGGCCACGCTCGAGGGTGCTTACAAGCCCTCGGAAAAGGCGCGCGCGGCATTCGAAGCAGTCGTCGACAACGGCTTGAAGAAAATGACCAAGGAGAACGCCTTCGTACCCGAGTCGTTCGAGCTGGCTCGTGGCAACTTGCAGAAGTTTCTCAGCGAGATCCCCGAGAGCGGCGACGACCCGCTCGGGCCTGCCCTGGAAGATCTCAAGAACAAGACTTCGAAGGCGTGCTCGCTCTGGCCCTACTGCTGACGTTCGATCATCAACCGAGGCCTGCCATCTTGAGCGCCGCTTTGGTTTGTTTACCGAGCGCCGCGCGACTCTCGGTACGAATCAGCGACATTACCGCGTCGAGATCGCCGTCCCCATCGTCGTCCTTCTTCTTCTTCCCGCGGATCGAGTTGGGTGGGGACTTACCCCTGCGCAACCACGCTCGGTGCAAGAGGTCGAAGGGCACTTCTCGGCGAATGAGCTGGTAGACGTGCGCCGCAACGAACAGGTCGTCGAGCAGGCCGTAGGGGCCGAGATCGTCGTCCGCAAGCACGTCGTGCGGCGCCACGAAGTACGCGAGCACCGCGTTGACGAGCGGTCGCTGCGGATCGGGGAATTCCGGCTCTGCAAACAGGCGCGCGTAGAACTCGAAGACGTCAGGCGCCCGCAACACCGCCGAGGCGTAGGCGCCGCCGTAGCTGGCGACGCAGCGTCGCAACGACTCCGCGTAGGATGGCGACTCGAAGGCCATGCGGCATCATAAGCGCCCCTCGTCGAACGGTGCACTACGTCTGCTTCCTGCTCGTGCCCGGTCGATATAGTGCTCGCAACTTCGCAGCCGAATGCGCGGTGTTATGCGTGATTGATGGATGTTCGTCGCACCGCTTCTCGGGCTCTCCTGATCCTCGTCGTCCTCGTAGGGAGCGTCGCCGTCAGCGGTTGCCGCGCCCGCCGCGAGCCGTTGTACGGCCAGGCGACGGTCGTGAGCGACGCGCTGCTCGTCAGCGTGACGGATGCGCACGTCCGGGGCGAACGGGTGGTGGTGAAGACGTGGCTCCAGAATCAGACGGGCCGTCCTGTCATCATCCACCGCGACGCGCTCTCGCTACGCCTCGCCGACGGTCGGGTGCTGCATGGGCCTCGCAGCGGGCGCGCCTCCCGCCCGCTCGTGATTCCGCCTGGCAAGGGCCGCTCGGTGCAGGTCGGCTTTCGCACGGACGGCGAGACCGACGTCCACTCGGCTCGCCTGCTGCTGAGCGGCGTCTTCGTCCAGGGAGAAAGCAAAGCTCGAGACGTCGGTGAAGTGGCGCTGTCGTCCAGCCGCGCACCCAACCTGCAGCCAGCCAAGAAGCGAGCACCCGCGGCCACGCAAGAGCCCAGCGAAGGCGACGAAGGGAGCGACGACGAAGAGGGAACCATCGATTGGGAGGGCGACGAGGCAGTCGAAGAGCCTGCCGCCCCGCCTTCGGAAGATTGGGAGATCGGCGGCGGCAAGAGCTGACGCCCTCAGTCACCGCGGCGCGCAGTCACCAGCCACACCGCCGCGGGCAGCGTCACCCCCAACGGGCCTTCGTGTCGCGCGAACGCGTCCCGGACAGCGCGGCGTGCCTTGGCACGCGTGTCATCGTCGAGCGAAGCCAAAGCGCGCCCCAGCGGCCCGACTTGGAGCGCCACATAGACTGCGCCGTCGAGCCCGCCAGCTCCGCCGAGCACCAGATCGCTGTCATGACGGGCGACCACAGGCTCGACGTAGCCTGCACGCTCGAGGATGTCTCGCACGCGAGCCCCGTCGGCAAAGGCGAAGGGTCCTGGTGCGCCAGGCACGGGGGGCTCGGGCGCCGTGGGTAGGTGCGGCAGCGCCGCCTCGATGGGCAGCGTCGCCCACGGGTTCTCGCTCATGTCGCGCCAGCACACGAACCCGACGCGACCCCCAGGGCGCAGCGCCGATCTGAGATTGGCGAAGGCCGCCATTGGCTCGGCGAAGAACATCACGCCGAAGCGAGAGAAAAGCACGTCGAACGGCCGACCGCTGAACGCGAATGTTTGCGCGTCGCCTTGCTGGAAGCGCAGATTGGAGACGCCCGCCGCGCGCTCACGGGCGCGCGCGAGCAGCGGCTCCGAGATGTCGAGCCCGAGCACGTCACCTGGCGCTACATGCGCCGCCAAAGCAAGCGAGGTCGCGCCCGCCCCACAACCGATGTCGAGCACGTGTTCGCTCGGCTCGAGCTTCAGCTCGTCCACGGCCGCTCTACCGAGCGGCTCGAGCTGTGCGTCCAGTTGCTGCTGCATCGCAGCCCACTTCGGCCCGCCTTGTTCGTTCCAGTAGCGCGATTGTTCTTCGTTCACTTCAGCGCGCCTTTTGCACTTTACGAGCGACATCGATCTCCTCGACCGGCCCGAACTCCACCTTGTCGCGCTTCACCAGCGTCGCTTTGAAGGCGTAGGCCCGATCGATGACTCCGTCGCCGTTGGGGTCGAGCCAAACGACGCCGGTACCTTTTACGTTCGGCTCGTCGACTTGCCACTGAAGCATGAAAGGCATCGGCTCTTCCAACTTGAAGCGGGTGCAGCTGAAGAACGGAGATGCCCAGTCTCGCTTCAAGCTCTCGTAGGGACCCGTCTTCAACCAAGCGATGGATGAAGGCACCGCAGGCGAAGCCCCCGGCAGCACGTGGATGGTGCTCTTGACGCAATATTCGATGCCCTTTTTCATTTTCTCGAGGGCAGCGCGCGCCTTCGTGTCGGCGTCGGTGGTCGCGACCGGCACCGTACTGCCGAGCGGGGCTGGGCTGACCGCTGTGGGCTTCGGGTCGACGACAAGAACCGTGGCGCGAGACGCGAGCTCGCTGCTCGAAGGAGCGCTTGCAGAGCGCACGCTTGCGACCGGAACCGGGTCGCGCACGAGCAGGACGACCCCCACCACGACCACCGTCACTAGCAGGCCCGCCGCGGCGCCGATGGCGATTGGCGCGAGCACCATTGTGCGGCTGGTGGTCAGCGCTGGTTCTAGTTGCGCCAGATCTTGCGAAGCTTGAGGCCCGAGCGAGGGAGACGGCGCGTACGGCTCTAGCTGGGTCTGAGCGAAGGCGGGATGAAGATTGCGCAATACGCCCGACGCGCTGTCCTGCTTGAGCCGCGTGACCGCCTCGTCGACGCTGGTGTCTTCGTCTTTGATGGCCTGAATTTGGAAGATGGGCGGACGCGGCAGCCGCCGGTCAGGCTCACCGGGCAGCGCGATGGGTGAGATGAGCTGGGCCGGACGCGGGCCTACGCTGCCGGCGGTCGAGCCGGGTCGTTCGGGATCGCTCGGGTGAGGGCCCTGCGGGGCCATCACCAACGTCCCACCGCCAATCGGATCGTCGTCGTCCACTGGTCGCCCCGTTCGAGCATGCCAAGCGTACGCAAGAGCTGGCACGCCGTCACGTTAACTGCCATCAAAGTCGCCGCGATTCGCGGTGATCGACTTGCCCGCGCTTGACGAAACGCAGTTCTTTCTGCGATGCGCTGTTGATGCGCCCGCTTTACCTCACAGTGTCTGCCTCGTTGCTTTTGTTCGCTTGCGGCGACGATTCCCCAGGAGGCAGCGGCGGAGGAGGAGGGAACGCCAGCGGCGGCGGTGGCGAAGGCGGCGCCCCAACCGCCTGCGTGACGCTGGCGGACTGCCCCCAGCCCGCAGGTCAATGTCTGGATGCCAGTTGCGACGATGGCGTGTGCGCGACGATCGCAGTCGCGATGGGAACCCCCGCATCGACACAGGCGATCGGCGACTGCGGGCGCATCGAGTGTGACGGCGCCGGTGCGCAACAAACGGTTCCGGACGATACCGACACACCGAACGACAACAACTCGTGCACCGCCGATGGCTGCGAAAGCGGAACACCAACCTCGGAGCAACTCAGCGTCGGCACGCCTTGCGACGAGACGGGCATGTGTGACGCAAGCGGCGCATGCGTCGAGTGCCTTGGTAACCTCGACTGCGGCACCGCCACGGAGTGCGCCGCACCGACGTGCGCCGAAGGCGCCTGCATCACCGTGTTCACGCCCGACGGCACCGCCATCGCGCTACAGCAGACGGGCGACTGCAAAGAAGACGTGTGTGACGGAGCCGGCGCAGAAGAGTCCGTGAACCTGGATACTGACAGCTTCGACGACGGCAACAGCTGCACCGCAGATGGCTGCGTCGACGGTAGCGCCACGCACGTCGCACAGCCGGGGCAAAGCTGCGGGGTCAACGGTCAATGCAACGCCGCAGGTCAGTGCGAGGGTTGCACGGTGCCGGCAGACTGTCCCGGCCAAGACGATTTTTGCCGCACGCGAACGTGCTCGGGTACCGGCGTGTGCGGCTTCAACAACACGGCGGACGACACCGAGCTACCCGCGGCTTCTCAGACCGGTGGTGATTGTGCGACGCTCTATTGCCAAGCCGGCGTAGCGCAACCGTCGGTCACCGCGACTGACATCCCCGTTGATGGGCAAGAGTGTACGCTCGACGTCTGCAACGGCGCTGCACCAGGCAATCCTCCGGTGTCGCCCGGCACTTCGTGCGCGATGGGTGGTGGCGCCGTGTGTGACGGCAATGGCAGCTGCATCGGCTGCTTGGTCCCGGCAGACTGTGGCACGCCGGGCGGTTTTCCGTGCGTGACCGCGACCTGCAGCTTGGGTAGCTGCGGCACGGCCGACGCAGCGAGCGGCACGGGCTGCGGCGCCGCCAGTTGCATGTCGGGCACAGCACAAGCAGTGGACACCTGTAATGGCTTCGGCGCCTGTATCAATGGCGCCAGCACTCCCTGTTCGCCATATGCCTGCGGCCCTTCGGCGTGCGTCGGCAGCTGCGTGAGCGACGCTGGCTGCGCCGCGGGCTTCAGCTGCGACACCGGCATCGGCGTCTGCACGAACGGCCCCAAATGCACCGACTACTGTAATTCGATCCAATCCGCTTGCACCGGCAGCCTGGCGCAGTACTTCAACACGCAGGCATGTCTCGACTCTTGTAAGACGTTACCCTCCGGCACAGCGGCCGATACCGCAGGTAACACAATTGGTTGCCGCACCTACCACGCAGGCGCCGCCGGTTCGCAGCCCAACCCGCACTGCTATCACGCAGGCCCTGGCGGCGCGGGCGTGTGCGGCGCCGACTGTGATGGCTTCTGCACCATTGCCCAGGCCAGCTGCACCGGCGCCAATCAGTCTTTCAGCAGCTTCGCCGCGTGCACCGGTGAATGCGCCGGCTTCCCGGCGGCCCCCGCGTACACCGCAACCGTCACCAGCGGCGACAGCTTCGCCTGCCGCATGTACCACCTGACATCGGCGACGCAACAACCGGCGACGCACTGCTCGCACATCATCGAGGCCTCGGCGACCTGCAACTGACCGGCTATTTGGCGTCGGTGCAGCAGCGAAAGCCGGCTTCGTAGCCGTAGTCGCTCTCTTTGTGAAACGTCACCGTGGGCCGGCATCGACCGCGAACCGGGCCCCACCAGCCGCCCTTCAAACCACTACGATTGGGCGGCTTTTCTTTGGGGATCTCGACCCACTCGTTGGCGTTTCCGTTCAGATCGTAGACCCCTGCCCACGAGACACAGCTCGTGCGCTGACCGATCGGCTCGCGTTGATCGAGGCGCTCGATCTCGGCCTTGCACCATGGCTCCAGCAGGCACTCGTCGTACTCGAGCATCACCTTCGAATGGTCCGGGTAGCGGTAATCTTTGTCGATGTTGCAGACGTTCTTGTCGCGTTTGAAGCCGTACACGTAAGGCAACATGTCCGGGCCTTCACACGCGAAGTTGAACTCGTCTTCGGTGCAAAGGCGCTTTCCGACGCCTTCGCATAGCTTCTTCGCGTGCGTCCACGACGTGAGTACGCGCGGCTTCTCCCCCAGCTTGTTCGGGTACTCGAAGCGATCCATACAAAAGGAGCTGTATTTTCGCTTCTTGGAGACGCAGCGTGAGGGGCTCTCGTAGAGCACGCAGCGTTCGCTGACCGTCTTCGTCTTGCCTTTCAGGCTTTCGAACTCACTATGGTGCTCCAGGCAGTTCTGCATCAAGGCTGGGCAGTATTCGCCCTCGACGCGCACCATTTCGCCCGAGCAGCCATTGATCTTTCCCGGGTACGACGCGGGCGCAGGTGCTGGGCTCGCAGACGTCGATGTCACGGGTGCAGCGCTCGTCGGCTTCGAGTTGGCCTCCTCGGTGCCCGAAGCGCTGGCAGCAATTGCTTCCGAGTCTCCCGGCGCGCCGCTCTTCGCCGGGCAGCCGATTGCTGCGGCGCACAGGAACGCGAAGGTCGCGCTCGAAGAAGCTCCCCGCAAAAGCATGCTGGCCTCTCTCACGAAGGCGGACGTGAAGCCAGTTTTTAGGGACACGCGCTGCTAGCCTGTTCGCGATGTCGGCGGCTTTTCGCAGCGGGCGCGTGGCGGTGGTGCGGGCCAATCGCTGGCTCTTGGGCGGCGGTGTGCTGCTCGCGCTCGTGGCGATCGTCAGCGCGTTTTTCCCACAGATGCGAGCGAGCGGTGCCCTACCCGCCGGCGCAACTGCGCTGGCGTGTTTGATAGCCGCGCGCGAGCGGCGTTGGCCTCACTTGCGCCGCACCTCCATCGAGGCCGACGCTGCGGGTGTGCGTGAGCAAGGCAAGCTCTTGATCGCACGCGAACGCATCACGCACGGCTTTGCTCTCACGCTGGGCGACGGCTGCCTGGTCAGGCTGGTGCGAGGCGGCGCTCGGCGGCCGCTCGACATCGTGGTCTGGGACGAGGCCGAGGGCCGTGACCTGCTGCGCGCGCTCGATCTGGACGCGTCTCAGACACGCGCCGAAGTGAAGGGCCTCTCCGGTCTGCGCTATTTGCCGAGGCTCGCGACCATGGTCGTGACCGTGTTGCTGTTCATGGTCTTGCAGCGCTTGGTCGGCAGCCTGGTAGTGTCGCCTTGGGCATCGGCCTTGAGCTGGCTCGGCTTGTTTGCCCTGCTCGTAGGCCCTGCGTGGGTGGGCAGCAACGTATCGGTGGGTGTCGACGGCGTTCACGTCGGTTGGTTGTGGTGGTCGCGCTACTTCCCGTTTTCACGAGTCGGCGCCATCAAAGAATACAAAGAGCATCAGACGTACGGCTTCGAGCTCGAGCTCGACAACGGCGAGAAGCAGCCGATCCTGATCAGTCGCGGCACCGACGTCGAGACCAGCAAGCTGGCGCTCGACCGTGCACAGCAAGCGTTCCAGGCGTACCGCGAAGGGGCTCGTTCTGCGGACGTGACCACGGCGCTTGCGCGGCGCGAGCGTCCATTGGTCGAATGGCTGGAGGGCTTGCGTGCACTCGGGGCGGGCGCCAATGCGGACATGCGAACGGCGGTGGTTTCACATGACCGCCTGTGGCAGATCGTGTCGGACCCGAGCGCAGCGCAAGCCGTTCGCGCCAGCGCCGCTGTCGCGTTGGCCTCGCGCGGCAGCGACGAAGACCGCCAGCGAGTGCGCAGCGCTGCGAAGCAGGTCGCCGCGCCCAAGCTGCGCCTGGTGCTCGAGAAGACCGCAGCCGAAGAAACGACGGACGCCGAGCTCTGCGAGGCGCTGGCCGAGCTCGAGGCAGAACATGCCGAAGACGCGCGTACGAAGCGGCGTTAGGGCGCTTCAACCTGGTATGGTCGCCGCGTGAAGATCGCCGGTCGCAGTCGAGCGTCGCGTGCCTGACCGCTCCAGCCGCTTCGGCGGCGTCGAGTGGCGGCGCGGCTTCGAGCTGCGCCTGCGCACGCGCGCGAAGCTCGTGCGTTTCGGGCACTTTCGCAGCGTGTCCCCCGGGCCGCCTCGTTTTTCGGAGGGTAACCAGGCCCTCTACCTGCATGACGGTCGCGACCACCTCAGCTGGATTCTCGCAGCCATCGGCGCCGCGAAGTACCGGGTCGATTTCGAGATGTACATCATGGAGGCGGACGAGTCCGGCACCCGCGTACGCGACGCGTTGGCCGACGCCGCCAAACGCGGCGTGCTTGTCCGACTCTTGTACGACTCAATCGGGTGTGCCGCCGCCGGGGCATCATTCTTCGAGCCGATCTCTGCGGCTGGTGGCCACGTGATCGAGTTCAATCCGATGGCGCCCTGGCGTCTTCGCATGAGCCGTATCGGCAAGCTTCAACACTGGGAGCCCAATACACGCGACCACCGCAAGCTGCTCGTGTGCGACGCGCCAATGGCGTGGGCGACGCGGCCCGTTACACAAGAGGGCGCCCAGGTGCCGCCCGAAGACGACGACGGTGAGCGCGCCGCCATTGCGATCACCGGGGGTCGCAATATGGCGGATGTGTACCTGAAGAATCAGCTGGGCGCCGGCCAATGGCGCGACTGCGGCGTGGTGATGTTCGGTCCGGTCGTGAAAGACCTCGGTCAGCTGTTCGACCGCATGTGGTTCCACGCAGAGGGCGCGGATCTGGTCGTGCCGCCGGTGAGCTCCCCCCCAGTCGGAGACCTCGCGATCTTGGCGATCGGTAGCCAGCCCGGCTTCTTCAACATGCTGCAATGGGCATTGGCGCGGCTCGCGCTCGTGGCGCAGCAAGAGCTGCGCATCAGCTGCGCCTATTTCATTCCGCCCGCTCGCTGGCGCCGAGCGCTGGGCAATGTCGCTCGGCGCACCGGTCGCTGCGCAATCCTCGTGCCGAAGGCGAGCGACGTGCCGATGATCGACAAGGCCAGCCGTCACTTGTGGGGCGCGCTGTTGCGGGCTGGCGTCGCGATCTACATGTACACGCGCGGCGTGCTCCACGAAAAAACGTTCATCTACGACGGCATGGTCACGGTGGTCGGGTCGAGCAACATCGACCCGCGCAGCTTCAGGCTCAACTACGAGCTGTCCGTGTTCGTCGTAGGGGAGAGCTTCGCGGCGCCGGTAGTCGCACGGCACAACGCTGACCTCGAAGAGGCCGAGCCGTATACCCTCGACCGCTGGCGTGCGCGCCCCCTCTGGCAGCGTTTCACCGACTGGCTGTGGTCACTCGCCCGCGGCCAGCTCTGACGCTGAGCCGCGGTGAGCGTCAGGGGTTCGGTTCTTCTTCGCGAGCAGCGGCTTCGTCGAGCTTTTGTTCGAGCTCGGCGACGTGAGCCGGATCGAGCGTGGTGACCATCTCACCGAGCGCTCGCCTGGCCTCTTTCGTGGTGAGCTTGCCCTTCTCGAAGTCGACGCAGATGAGGCACATCCGTCGAAATTAGCAGAGAAAGGAGCTTGCTGCCTGTTCAGGCCTTGGCGGCCTTCAGCTTGGTGATGAGCTCCGGAACAGCGACGAACAAGTCGGCGACCAAGCCGTAGTCGGCCACCTGAAAGATGGGCGCTTCGGCGTCTTTGTTGATCGCGACGATCACCTTCGAGCTCTTCATGCCGGCGAGGTGCTGAATTGCGCCGGAGATGCCGATCGCAACGTAGAGCTGAGGCGCCACGATGCGACCTGTCTGCCCGACCTGCAAATCGCTGGGCGCGTAACCAGCATCACAAGCGGCCCGGCTGGCACCGACAGCGGCGCCGAGCGTGTCTGCCAGCGGGGCGAGCACCTCTTGGAACTTCTCTTTCAGCGCGCGACCGCCGGAGACCACGACGCGGGCCTCACCGAGATCGGGGCGCGTATTTTTCTCGGCCTCGACACCCAGAAATTCGACCCGTGCCGCAGCGCCGCCCGGCGCCGTGACGGCGATGCTCTCGATCGGCGACGCGCCACCTGTCGGCTCGGCAGGCGCAAATGCGCTCTGACGGACGCTGACAGCGTGAACGGCAGTCTCGACCTTGGCGATGCCGAAGGCGTTGCCCGCGAACATGGGCCGCCGATACTTGAGCGCGCTGCCATCAGCGATCACCCCGATGATGTCCCCGGCGTAGCCAGCGCCCAAACGGGCCGCCACGCGCGGCATCAGATCTTTGCCGTACGAGCTGGCAGTGGTCACCACGACGGCGAAGCCCTTGGCTGCCGAGGCGACGGTGGGGGCGTATCGCTCGGCGACATAGTCCTTCAGCGAGGCGTCATCGGCGACGAGGATCTTCTCGGCGCCGAAGCCGGTGAGCTCGGATGCGGCGCCCTGTGCGCCAGCGCCGATCACCAAGATCGTGAACGAGCCGCCGAGCGTCTGCTTGGCAAGGTTGGCGAACGTAATCGCGGAGTGGGTGGTCTTCTTGACCTTGCCATCGGCGATCTCTGCAACGACGAGAATGGAGGACATCGCGCAAACTCCTTCAGAGAACCTTGGCTTCGTTGGCGAGGCGGTCGACCAGCTCGGCCACGTCCTTCACCTTGATTCCCGCTTTGCGCGCGGGCGGCGCCTGGAACGAGCCGTACGTGACCTTGAGCTTCACATCGGGGGCCAGCTCCGCGAGCTTCATCTCGACGAGCGGCTTCTTTTTCGCGGCCATGATTGCCGGCAGCGCCGCGAAGCGCACACCGTCGTTGTACTTGAAGGTGCGTGCCGTTTTGGTCGAGTACACGCTCTGGCCAGCCACGATGCGCAGATCGACCGTGACGACTGCAGGCAGCTTGACGCGAAGCTTGGCAACGCCGCCGTCAACCTCGCGACCGACGACTAGCGCGCCCGCTTCTTCTTCGATGGTGGCAGCGAAGGTGGCTTGCGGCCAGTCGAGGTATTCGGCCAAGAGCTGACCGGACTGATTCGAATCGCCGTCGACGGCCTGCTTCCCCATCAGCACCACGTCGGGTTTCTCTTGCTCGACGATGCTCTTCAGCGCGCGTGCGACCAGATCGCCGTCGAGCTGGTCGTCCGTTGCGTCGACGCGGATCGCGCGATCAGCACCGGTCGCTAGGGCGCTACGCAGCTCACGCTCTGTCTCTTTGGGGCCAAAGGTCACGACCACGACCTCGCCTACGCGGACCTTGGGCTGTTGGCCATTTTCGGTCAGGCGAAGCGCCGCTTCCAACGCGTACTCATCGAAGGGATTGGGCTTCCACTCGAGACCAGTGGTGTCGATCTTGTCGCCGGAGGCCGGGATTTTGACCTTGTTGGCGTTGTCCGGGTCGGCGACACGCTTGAGAGACACGAGGATCTTCACGACAAACTCCTCTTTCCTGCGGGAAGTGACCGACGCCACCAATTCCTCGATGGAAATCTGCAGGTCGGCGGCGTCTGTAGGAACGCTGCCGCTTTGCGTCAAGCTCACTCCCGTGCGGTGGGGGACGGAGGTTTCTGATAACGTCCAGGGCTGCGCCGTCGTGGCGTTTTGGGGACACTGGGAATGTCGACGCCTACCCTCAAGCTGCTGCTCAACGCGTTGCGCCTCGGTCAGCCGCAAGATCCGCAAGCAGCAATCTTCGCGCTGGCCGAGCACATCCTTGCCCAAGACGATCTGATCGAAGATCTGCGCAAGCGCATAACGGTAGTCCAGTCGGCCGCGCAGATCCTGGAGACGAAAGCAGTTCGGCTCGAGAACGAGCTAGAGAGCTTTCTCCGGGGTGGCTACGCCAGCGCGCCCCGTCACCAGGCGCAGTTTCAAGCCCAGCAACAGCAACAGGCCCAGCAACAGGCCGCCCAGCAGCAGGCCGCCCAGCAGCAGGCCGCCCAGCAGCAGGCCGCCCAGCAACAGGCCGCCCAGCAGCAGGCCGCCCAGCAACAGGCCGCCCAGCAGCAGGCCCAACTCCAAACCCACCAACCGCAGAACGCACACGGTCCCTTTTCGGTGCAGCAGCTCGTGCCGCACGGGCAAGCCCAACACGGTCCGCAACCCGCCGCTTACCAGCCGCCGCAGTCGCAGCCGGCTTCGCAGCGTCCGCCCCCGATGCCCGCGGGAGGTCCACAGAGCGGCCCCAAAAGCACACCACCACCCAGCCACGCCGCGCCCTCGGTGCGGTCGCCCTCAGTCGCACCGCCACCCGCGTCCGAGCCGCCCCCGCCGTTTCGGTCACCAAACAGCGAGCGTCCGCCGTTCTCGCGACAAGAAGTAGCCGACCCAGTGCGAACGCGCATGGTGCGTTCGACGCCGCAGATGTCCCGCACCGGGCGCACCGGCCGCGCAGCTCGTGAACCCATGATCTCGGAAGAGTCCAGCGGAGAAGACTTCGGGGTCCAAACGGTCGTCGTTCACAAGAAAGACCTCGAGAAGCTGAAGCGCCCCGAAGCTCCGTTTCGCTTGCCGCCACCAGGTGCCAGTATCGGGCCTGATCGAGGAAGCATCCCAGGCGCACCCTGGGCAAAGGGCAACCGCGTCGACGTCAAAGTGCGCCCCGCCATCGCCGACGAGTTCACCATCGACGCGGTTCAACACGAACAGCACGATGAAATCGACGACGAAAACAGCGACGATGAAGGGGTCACTTACCGTGACGCCGGGGGCTTGCCTTCGCTCGCGCAGGCGCTCGGCCTTGCACCCGGCGACCCACGGCTAGAGGCGTTGCGTCGAGGGCGCGACGCAGAGGACAACGAAGAAGGCCTGCCGCCCGCGTCACGTTCGCGCAAGCCCACCTGAAGGCGAAGGGCCCGCTCAGCAATAACTTGCCCTACGCCCGTCGGTCCGCGACGGGCGGGCCCATGGTGAAGCCGAGCGCGCTACTTGCGCACTTCGCCGGTCTTCAAATCGATCGAGAGCTCGCGAATGATCTCGGGATCTGCGCACAGGATGCCGGGCTTGGAGCCTTTGACCTCGCGCTCGATCAACTTGGATAGCTTTTTTGCGACGTCGAACGTGGGCGCCAAGCCCGCGAAGAACTTCTTGCCATAGTCCTTCGTGACCACGAACCGCACACCCGAGAGCTCACCATGGCCCTTGATGGCCTTGCGGGTGAGCGGAAAGTCGTAATCGTCGGGCGTGACCTTGGTGAACCCGTACAAGATCACGAGGTTACTCTTGCACTTGGCGCTGCCAGGCGCGACCGGCATTTTTGCGGGCCGCGCAGGTTGCGTCTTCACTGCGACGGTCAATGGCTTGGCGGCTTCGTCTTTCTTGCGCTCACGGAAGAGAGCGCCGCCACCTGTCACCCACACCACGCCCGCGCCGTCGACCGCAACGTCGGACGCTGCCGCATCACCGGGAAGGTCGATCATCTCCCAACGTTTCTCGCGAACGTACAAGCCTGATTGGGTGATCGCCCAAAGCCTGCCGTCTTTGCCCAACGCGCTGGCTGTCACACTCTCGTCGACTGCCGGGCCGTCGAAACGGCTCCAAGTCGAGCCGTCGAAACGAACGATTCCGCCATCGACCAGCCATGCGCCGCCGTCCGGTGACGGCAAGAGTCGCGCGCGCCCATCGGTACGGTCCGCTTCGGCTAGAGGCGCCTTCGTAATGGTCGAGGCGGCTTGGCCCGCCTTCCAGACTTCGACGGCGAGGTCTCCTTGGCAACGCGTGCCGTACATCACGATCGAACCATCCGACAGCGAAGTGGCCGCCAGCGGGAAGGCCAGCTCGGCTTTGAACTTCACGAGCTCGGTTGGGCAGGTAGCCGGCGCAGCCTTGGGCGAGATCTTCACTTTCGGCCCTTGGAAGGTGGTGAAGATCGGCGGCGTGCTCGGCCACATTCCTGGCCCCTCGACTCCGACGAGGCTGCCATTGACGTTGAAGAGGCCGACGTAGCGTCGGTTGGTCGAGCAGTCGACACCGCGGCAATCGAGCGCTGCCTTCCAAGCTTGGTTCGAGAGCGTGTAGCGCTCCGCGGTCGGCGCGCGACCGGTGTCGCCGACCGCCAACATCGAGATGGCCTCAGGCCATTTGCCGTGGATGCCCACGACGTAGTGAAACCACCCGGGCAGCAACATCGACGGCGGAAACTTCACCGTATCGCCGTCGAGGTAGCCGATCGCGTTGCCCGAGCTGTTGTCGGAGGCGCTCGGTTTCGCCTCGCGAGCGGCCAACAGCAACGCGCCATCGACCGGGAATAGTCCGTATTCGCCGTCGAGCGCGGTGATCGCGACGAATGGCGAAAGAGGCTTGGGCACGGGCGACGGCGCAGCCGAGGCAGCGGCAGAGGCCGGCGCGATAGCGATTGGTGCTTCGCTGGACGCGAGTGACGGTCCGTCCGGCAGCGGTGCGATATCGGCAGCTCCTGTCCCTGCGCCGCAGCCCGAAGAGCCACACAGGGCGATCGCCAACCGAGCCAGTGAGCGCGTCGAGGTCATCTGGGTCACATGCTACTCACATCTTCACCCGAGGACGCGATGATCGCAGGTGTTAGGCTGCGCGCCGTCATGTCACGACGCACCGCCCATACGTTTGCCGCCATCGCTTATGAGCAGAACTTCGCGCTGAAGGAGATCGCCAAGCTGTTTCCCCAGGGCCGAACATCACCGCTCGACTTGTCGATCACAGTCGGCGCTGGCGCGCATTTGTTCTTCTATCCGTTCGGCGCAATCGCGTTTCACAACATTCCGCCCGACCAACGTGAGCCGCACATCGCCAAGCTCGAAGCGGCGCATCCGGGCCTGGCGCTGAAAGTGGTCCGCGAAGAGCTCACGGTGAACGAAAATCCGGACGACGACAGCGGCATGCACGACGGCACGTTGGCCATTCGTCAAATGACGCCAGGTCGTGCCGGCGTGATCGCGCTGACGGTCGCGCAGAGCGCCGCCATGGAATACTACGAGCAGATCGTCGACAGCCTGCACGTGCGGACGAGCGCGCTGGTCGACAGACTGGAGAAAAAGGGCAGCGTTGCGCTCAATACGCGCCCCCTGCATCGCTTCATCGGCGAGGCGATCGGAGTTCGGACCGAGGTGCTCGGTGTCCTCCACTTGCTCGACAAACCCGACGCCACTTGGGAAGACCCGGCTATGGACGCCATTTACCAAGAGCTCAAAGAAGAGTTCGACCTGGTCGATCGCTACGAGGCGCTCGAGTCGAAGCTTCGGATCGTGCAAGAGGCGCTCGAGCTGATCCTCGGCGTAGCCCGCGACTTTCGCCTGGTCGTGCTCGAGGCATCCATCGTGGTGCTGATCGTCTTCGAGATCGTGCTCAGCCTGGTACGCGGGCACTGATTCCGCCCGAAGGGCGAAGGGCGAAGGGCGAAGGGCGAGGGGCGAGGGGCGAAGGTTGCGCTGAAAGCGCGCCTGCCTTCCCGAATCTGGCTCGTTTTGCCCGGCCGTCGGCCCCGGAACCATCATCTTCACTGGGATATTCCGGACCCCGTTGCAAGCAGCACCGAACCGTGGGTAGCCTCCGCGCCCCTATGAAAGCTCGCTGGTTGTTGGTTCTGTGCGCGCTCACGGTCGGTGTGGTCCCTGCTTGTGATTCGAAGAGCAAGGACTCCAAGGCGTCGAAGGACAAGGACGAGGACGACGACGACGACAAGAAAGAGAAGAAGAAGAAGAAGAAGGACAAAGACGACGACAAGGGGGCTACCTCCGGTACTGCAGCGGCATCCGGCAAAGCCGAGACACCGCCGTCTGCTCCGACCGAGCCCAAGGCCCCGCTCACCAAAGAGCAAGTCGCCGCTTTCTTGAAGGACGAGAACCAGAAGCTCTCGGCCGACGCGTTCGAGTCGCTGCTCTTGGGCATCGCAGACTGCCGCTTCGACACCTCCGGCGTCGACTACAAGTGCCAGGGTCGCAAAGAGCTCAGCGACGGAATGAAGCACAAGTACGAAGACTTCAAGATGCCGGGCACGGTCAGCATCAAGCACCTGCGCAACCCCAGCGCAGCCATCCGCTACGAGGCTGCGGGGCACGCGGCCTCACATGCCTTTGGTTACGACGCTCCGTCCGACGCCGGCGCCAAGTACATGGAGGCTGCCAAAGCAGAGACCGACGGCGTCGTGCTCGCTCGTTTCATCTCCGGCATGTACAGCGGCGCGAAGAAGAACGCCGACGTGCGCGACTTCGTCATGAAGCAGGTCGACCACAAAGAGTCACGCGTTCGGGAAGAGTGTCTGCGCCTGATGGGCGAGCCCGAGACGGCCAAGTCGATGCCGGGTGTATTCGAGAAGGTGCTCGAAAAGACGCAGAACGACCCGGACGACCACGTTCGTTCTGTCGCGTGCGCCGCCCTGTCAGCCACCGAAGATGCCAAGTCCATCCCGGTGTTCCAGAAAATCATCGAAGACTCGAGCACGAAGGACGAAATCCGCCAGGGTTGCTTCGAGGGCCTCGTCGAGACGTGGACGGGCTACCCCTACCCGAAGACGCCATCGAAAGACGGCTACGAGCTCACGATGAAGGTGCTCGAGGGCAAGACACGCAGCAAAGAGCTGCCGCCGTGGCGCGGCATGACGAAGCTCGGCTACGCGAAGACCGAGTACAAGGACTACGACCGCTCCGGTAAAGATTGGTACGCCACCGCGAAGTCGTTCTACGACAAGACCCGCCTGGTGAAAGCCGTGCAAGGCGTGGCTGCCGATGACAAGGCCGGCTACATGGCCCGCAGCGAATCGCTCTACGTGCTGAAGCGACTCGGTGAGCAGAAGATGCTCGGCGACCTGGCTGCCACCATCAAGAAGCAGACTGGCTACGACGCCAAGGGCCTCTCCGAGAGCGCCGAGAAGTACTCCAAAGAGAAGCCCGAGTAAAAGCGACAGCTTCGCTTGCGGGCGTTCCTCCCTGCCAAGCACAGATCCAGCTTGTTGATTCGACCTCCGGTCGAATTCGGCCCGCGCCAGTGCCCTCCAGCATTGGCAGCGTGCTGAAAAAGTCGACGTTGTGCTGGGTGGCCTGTTGCTGTCATTCTCCCCCCCCTGCGAAGCTCAACAAAGTTGAGGGGGGACACTGACAAACAGCATCGAAACGGCTTCAGAATGGATCGGGAGAAATTGCAGCCGCAATGGTGCATGTGGCGGGTCGGCTCCTTTTTCAGCACCCTGTTAGCGCGGGTTTCTACTTTTTCGTTTTGACGATCGCGAATTGGACGCGGCGGTTCTTTTGCCGGCCGTCTTCGGTCTGGTTGGTCGCGATCGGGATCGTCGAGCCATAACCGCGGGCGGTCATCCGCTTGGCGTCGATGCCGCGCTGGGTGAGCCACTTGCGCACTGCATCGGCGCGCTGTTGGCTGAGCGTCGTGTTGAACTCGGCGGTGCCGGTGTCGTCGGCGTGACCTTGCACCTCGATTATTTCGATCTCGGGGTGCTGCAAGATCACGTCGCGCACCTCGGTGAGCAAGTCGTCGGAGACTGGGTCGACTGTCTGATCGAGCGAGCTCTGCCCGAGCTTGAAGGTGACCTGTCGCAGGATGACGATCTCGCCAGTGGTGACGCGCACTTGTTTTGGGCAGCCGTGGTGCGAGCGATCTGCCAAGTCAGGCAAGCCGCGCTCGTTCGGGCAAGCGTCGAAGCGATCGGGGATGTTGTCGCCGTCGCCGTCCTGCGTGGGGCAGCCGTTCTTGGAAGGCTCGTCGTTGCGTGAGCCTTTGTCTTTCGGGCACGCATCGGATCTATCGGCGATGCCGTCGAGATCGGTATCGAGGTCGCCGGGGCAGCCGTTGCGTAGCGGGTCGCTGGAGGCGACGCCGCGCTGGTTCGGACAAGCATCATCGGAGTCGGCGATGCCGTCGCGGTCGTAGTCGGAGGGACAACCGTTGCGAGTCAAATCCGCGTTCGGTCGGCCCTTCAAGCTGGGGCACGCATCGAGCCCGTCCGCGATGGTGTCCCCGTCGCGATCGCCCGGCGGGCAGCCATTCTTGGCAGGGTCATCGCTCGCTTCACCCCTCTCCGATTTGCAGGCGTCTTTGCCGTTGGCGACGCCGTCGCTGTCGTCGTCTTCAGCAGAACGGTCGCGTTCGGGCACCGCTGCCCAGCCGATCATGCCCAGCGCGCGCAGCGTCGGTGTGCCGATACCGTCGGTGAGGCCAGGCCCTGCTGCAGCGCCGAAAGTCAGCCCTCGAACGACGCGCACCTTCGCGCCGCCGAGCAGCTCGAGCGAGGTGGTGGAGGGCGCCTCGAGCACGATCCGCTCTGTTCGCAACGCCGGCTGATCAGTCAGTAAGGTCGAGCCGTACAGCTCGGCCTGCACGTGGAACACGTCATCGAAAAAGGAGCCACCAGCAGCCACGCCATAGTTCAGCGCATGCGGGTTCTCCGGGCCGCGCGCCAGCCACCCGAAGCTCGCTGTGTAGATAAAGGCGTGCGCTTCGCCCACGTGACCCGAGGCAGCGGCTTGTGGCATCACCCTCGGCTTGCCTTCGCCCGAAAGCGATTCGCTGCCTGCCGTCGGAAAATAGAAGCGCGCGCCGAGCCCCACCTGAAATGGGTCGCGGTAGCTGCCGTACAAGCTCGCCCGCACGTCCAGCCGCACGTCGCCCATCTCGGCCGAGTCAGGCGACGCAACGGGGATGGAGCTTATCACCGGAGAGTCTCCGGTCTGCACGATGGCCGCCGGAATGTCGACGCCGACGAGCAGTCGATCGAAGAAGGCGATCGAGCCATTGGCGCGTAAAAAGCCCTGCCCGGCGACGATCTTGTCGGTGCCGCCGACGACCAGCGGGTCGACCGCGTAGTCGAACATCAAATACGCCCGCGGCTCGAGATGCCCCGCGACGTACGCGGATGGCAGCGCGAAGAAGTCATCGCCAGCGGGGCTCGGGTCGAGCTGGTTCAGGTTGAAATTGCCGATCGTCTCTTGTGCGTGGGCGGCTGGGGCTGTCAGGCCAGCCGTCAGCAGTGACGCGCAAGAAAACCAACGCTGCGAACGAGAGCTGAGCACGGAGCTTTCTGATCTTCTTCGTTTCGTCGATGTCAGCGGGCCGCCGCGCGGCGGCGACGGCCAATCGCGAGCGCGATGGCCGAGACCAAAAGCAACGCGGAGGAGGGTACGCCACCTCGGCGGGGAGCGGCCAATTCACAGTCGCAGCCCCCGCCGTCGATCGGCACTACCGGCGCTTCACCACAATTCGGGTCGGCATCGAGCGGGCACTCGTCCTCGCCGTCGGCGATGTCGTCGCCATCGTCGTCGGTGTCACAGGGGTCGCCATCTCCGTCCTGGTCGGTGTCGGTCTGCTCGTTGTCCGCGATGGTTGGGCAGACGTCGTCACCGTTGTCGACGCCGTCACCGTCGACGTCGCCGTCACAAACATCACCGATGTCGTCCTTGTCTTGGTCATCTTGACCTTCGTTGGGGTCGTCCGGACAGTTGTCCGCGTCGTTGAGCACGCCGTCCCCGTCATCGTCCGCGTCATTTTCGTTGTCGCAGGCGTCACCGAGGCCGTCCGTGTCGATGTCTTCTTGCTCGGGGTTCTCGTCGAGCGGGCAGTTGTCGGCGTCGTCGAGGTCGCCATCGTTGTCGTCGTCCTCGTCGCAGACGTCACCGCCGTCTTCGGTGCGATCGGTGTTGGTTTGCTCTCGATTTGCGTCGATCGGGCAGTTGTCTTCCTCGTCGAGCCAGCCGTCGGCGTCGTCGTCGTCGTCGCAGGCGTCGCCGAATTTGTCCGCGTCGTGGAGCTCTTGGCCCGGGTTCGCGATGTTGACGCAGTTGTCGTCGTCGTTCAGCACGCCGTCGCCGTCCACGTCGTTGGCGCACGCGTCACCGACGCCGTCACCGTCGGTGTCGGTCAGCAGCGTCTGAAACACCAAGATGCAGTTGTCCATGAAGTCCAGGAACCCGTCTTCATCCGAATCCGTGTCGCGGTAGTTCGGGATGCCGTCGCCGTCGGTGTCGATCGGCGCTGTGTTCAGATTGGTATCGCCCGCTTCTTCGTCGTCGAAATGCCCGTCACCGTCGCTGTCGGCGTCCAGGGCGTCGATCACCGCGCTATCCGAGGAGAGCGGTGCGTCGAGATCGTCGCCGATCTCGACATCGTCCGGGATGAAGTCGCCGTCGGTGTCCTTGTTGAAAGCGTTCAAGCCGAGCGGGGTTTCGTAGTCGTTCAGCAAGCCATCGCCATCGATGTCGTCGTCGCAGAGGTCACCGTCCGTGTCCCCATCGGCCGCGTCGAGGTTCGCCTGATCAGTCTGAAACGCGAACTGGCAATTGTCGTTCACGTCGAGGAAGCCATCGTTGTCGTCATCGGTGTCGCAGACGTCACCCACGTCATCGTCTTCGTTGTCGAGCTGATCGTCGTTGTCGACGGTTGGACAGTTGTCACAAGCCGTGCCGAACAAGTCCAGGTCCGGGTTGGCCTGAGACATATTCGGCGTCGTGAGGCAGTTGTCGCAACCGTCACCGATGGTGTCGGCATCGCCGTCATCGCCGGCGCAGACGAAGCCGGTGCAATCGTCGTTCGGAGTGCAAACGTTGGCGTCATTGCAAGGCGTGCCGACGGGAACGGCGATGTTGCTCGGGCACACCACCGTGGTGCCGTCACACAGCTCTGTCTGGTCGCATTGCTGAATGGAGAGGCGGCAAGGGAAGTTGTTCGGTTTCACTAGATCGGCGCCACATGTCGTCGCGCTGCCCGTGCACAGCTCGGCCTCGTCGCAAACGTCCGTGGCGACCCGACACGTGGTCGTGGCGGGCGCGAAGATCACGGTGCAGCTCGCGTTGGCGCCGACCGTGCCGGCGCAGGTATCTTGGGCGTCGCATAGGCCGCTCGGCGCGCCATTACAGGGTGAGCCGACGAGAACAGCCGCGTCGGGCGGGCAAGCAGCCCCACCCGTGCAGGTCTCCGCCACGTCGCAGTCGCCGATGTCCGCTCTGCAAGTGGTGCCGGCAGGCAGGACGTTTGCCACACAATTGGCCGTCGACCCCAGGTTGCCCAAACAGGTGTCTTGCAGGTCACAAAGCCCACTGGGTGCCGCGCCGCAAGCGGCTCCGGGCGCCTCTGCTGCGTCTGCTGGGCAAGCCGCAGCGCCGTTGCACACCTCGGCCACGTCGCAGGCGCCGATATCTGCTCTGCAAGTGGTGCCGGCAGGCAGGACGTTTGCCACACAATTGGCCGTCGACCCCAGGTTGCCCAAACAGGTGTCTTGCAGGTCACAAAGCCCACTGGGTGCCGCGCCGCAAGCGGCTCCAGGCGCTTCTGCTGCGTCTGCTGGGCAAGCCGCAGTGCCGTTGCACACCTCGGCCACGTCGCAGTCGCCGATATCTGCTCTGCACGTGGTGCCGGCAGGCAGGACGTTTGCCACGCAAGTGGCCGTCGACCCCAGGTTGCCCAAGCAGGTGTCTTGCAGGTCACAAAGACCACTGGGTGCCGCGCCGCAAGCGGCTCCGGGCGCCTCTGCTGCGTCTGCTGGGCAAGCCGCAGTCCCATTGCACACCTCGGCCGCGTCGCAGTCGCCAATGCTCGCCCTGCAAGTGGTGCCGGCAGAAAGGACGTTCGCTACGCAGGTAGCTGAAGCTCCCACGGCGCCGAAACACGTGTCTTGCAGGTCGCAGAGCCCGCTGGGGGCGGGGCCACAATTGATACCAGCCACCGCGGCTGCGTCGGCTGGACAGGTCGGATTGCCTGCGCTGCACGTCTCGGCGACGTCACAGCTGCCGGCAGACGCGCGGCAGACAAAGCCGGCAGCGCGTGTTTGACACGTATCGCCCGCCGTGGCGTCGCAGAAAGCGCAACCGCCGGTCGACGCGATGCACTCTGCATCCGTCGTGCAGCCGTCACCAAGCGCCCGCGTGACGACCTGCGTCCCCGGGGGAAGCCCTGGCATATTCAGCGGAGGCATCTCTGCCACGGGTGTTTCCGCAGCCGGCACAGGCGACTCGGCGCCCTCGGCTTGCCCGGATTCGGATTCTTCGCTCGGGTCTTGCGCACATGCCGCCAAAAGCGCTGCGGACAGAGTGAACGACAGCAACCGGCGACCGAAGAAGGCAACCCGCATGAGAAAAGACCTCACAAGCTCGAAGCACTGGGAAAGCTGAAGACGGAGCAACCGGGGCAGCTTCGGATCATCACCGAATGAGCGTTGCCGGTCGAGCCGAAAGGTCCGTCGGGCCTGCGAGACGAGCGAAGGAGAACAAGCGATCACGATCCGCTGGGGGCTTGTCCGCTTTTGCGGTCGTTCTGATAGCGTGCGAGGCGTGACATTCTGCCCGCTTGCTCGCCTGAAGGCCGAGCGCTCCGCTATTTGCATCGTCACCGCGCCTCTGCTGCTGCTCGGGGTAGCGTCGATGAGCGCCTGCCAGGCCGACACCGGCAGCGAGTCGACCGACGTCGATACCGCTCAGCGACACGAGACCCAGACGGCGTCGCTGACAGACATTCGGGCTCGCTTCGGCGCGCTGCCTACCCTGGGTGAAGTGACCTCACTGGTCAGCAGCGGTGACGCGCAGACACCCAGCTTCGCGCCGCAGCCGGGCAAAGAGGCGAGCGCCGAATCACGCGCGAAGCTCTACTTCGAGGGGAGCCGCGTCAGCGTCCAGGACGAAGCCAGCAGCGTGGGCATCGCGTTCACCCTAGAAGGCGCGGCCAGCGAACAGCGGTTGTCCGTGGAAGACGGCATCATCGTCGCCAAGCCTGCCGAGGGCCCGCAGTCGTTCTATCGCGCCACTGCCCGCGGCGTCGAAGATCTGGTGCTGCTCGACACGCCTCCGAAGACGGGGAAGCTCGGTTACGAGATTGAACCGCTCGGCGCGCGGGCGTTGCGGCTGGTCGACGGAACGCTCGAAGTACTGGATGCCTATGGTGCGCCGCGCCTCCGTGTGCGTCGCCCGTACGTAATCGATGCGAACGGCGCGAGGCACGCGGCCAACCTCGAGATCCACGGCTGCGCAGTCGATCGTGACCCGCGCGCACCATGGGGTCGCGATCTGGTCGAGCTCGACCATGACCGCTGCCAGCTCGGCGTCGCCTACGACACAACCATTTCGCACCCTGTGTTGGTCGACCCCGAATGGCAGGTCGCCGCCTTCATGAACGACCCCCGAACGCACCACACGGCGACCGCGTTGCCCGACGGCACGGTGTGGGTATTGGGCGGCTTCGACGCTACCGGCGCCGCGCTCTCGACGACCGAAATCTTGTGCCCAGAAGAGCTGATTTGTGGCGGCATCGTCAGCTTCGCGGCGGGCGCGCCATTGCCGTCACCTCGCGGCGCGCACGCCGAGTCGTATCTCGCTGTCGGCAATCGGCTGCTGGTCACCGGCGGTCGCGCGACCCGCGCATCGACGACGGGGCTCGCCACTGCCGACATTTACGACTTCGGCACGGGAAATTGGGTAAGCGCGGGCGCAATGGCCGTCGGCCGCTGGGGCCATAGCTCGACCGTGCTGAACGACGGGCGCGCGCTGATCGTCGCAGGCGAAGATGGCAGCGCTGCCAGCACAGCTCAGATTTACGACTCGATGACGGGGTTTGCCGCTGCGTTCGCCATGACGGGTCAACACCGGCGCGGACACGTTGCGGAGATCTTGAACGACGGCAGAGTGCTGGTGGCCGGCGGTGTGGGCAGTGTCGGCAACCAAGCCGTCGCATCGGCAGAAATCTTCGACCCTGCTACGCCGGGCTTCACGGCCCTGACGGATCAGATGTCCGCGCCGCGCGCGTTTGCCACTGCAACACGCCTGGAGGACGCCGCCGGCCGCGTGCTGATTGTCGGTGGCACCAACAACGTGGGCTTCTATTCCCAAACGATCGACATCTTCGACCCGAGCAACGTCGCCGACCCATTCGGGCAAACGGTGATTTCAATGGCCAACCCGCGCGCGTTTCACAGCGCGACCAAGCTCACAGGCGAACAAAAGGTGCTCATCGCCGGTGGCTTCGATGGGACCAGCGTGCAAGACGACGCCGAGGTGTACAGCCAGGTCACGGGCGACTTCGACGACTTGCTCAGCACCACGCTGACGCGCGGCCACAACTTTCACAGCGCCACCCGCCTGCAATCGGGCAAGGTGGTGGTGATCGGTGGTGGCGTCGGCGGCACGCCCACCCTGCCTGGCTCGGGTGCGGTCGACATCGTCGCCGCCAGCCAGGCCGAGATTCTCGCCCGCTTGAATGGCGAGCCATGCGACTTCGACGGCGAGTGTCTGTCGAACCATTGTTACGAGGCGCCCAACGGCATCTGTTGCAATGAATCGTGTACCGACATCTGCGCCTCTTGTCGCGCGCTCGAGCAAGCGGTGATTCCGCCCGAGGTGACGCCACCGGGCAATGGCATCTGCTCGATCGTGATCGATCAGACATCGGTCAATCCGCAATGTGCCGCTGGCGTCGAGCTCATCTTGCAATGCAGCAATGGTGAGGTCGACGTCGCCGACGTCTTGCCGTGTGAGCCGTACATCTGCAACGGCGCCAGCGACCAGTGCGCAGAAACGTGCACCAACGACGCCGGCTGCCACGAGGACCACTTCTGCGTTGCGCCCAGCTGTGAGCCGGCATTCGAAGACGGCATCGCGTGCACGCGCGACGCGCAGTGTTTGAATGACAGCTGCGTCGACGGCGTGTGCTGCAACTCCGACTGCGAAGGCCAATGCCAAGCCTGCGATATTCTCGGTTTCGAGGGCACTTGCGCGCAAGTCGAAGGCGAAGCGCCGCACGGCACGCGCGACGCTTGCGACGGCGCAGATGCCGAGTGCCAAGGCATCTGCGAGAGCAACCCGCTGAAATGCGACTACGACCAGACCAAAGAGTGCGGCGGCTCCGAATGCAACATGGGTACGCGCGACTTCGGCCTGTGCAGCCTGGCCATCGAGGGAGAGTGCGCAGGCGCAACTGAAGAGTGTGCGCCTTTCGCCTGCGATACCGACGGCACGCACTGTGTGACCGAATGCGAGACGGTGACAGACTGCGAGACAGGCGCCGTGTGCCGCTCGGACGGCACTTGCGCCATCGTCGAGAACGCCGAATGTGTCGACGATCACACAGTTGCTGACCCGGCCGGCAGCCAGACCGATTGTGCTCCCTTCAAGTGTGGAGGCGCCGCCTGCTTGAAGGCATGCGGCTCGATCGACGACTGCGTCGATGGGCTCGTGTGTGACGCCGAGGGCGCCTGCATCGAGCCTCCCGCAGATCCGGCCCCGCCTGATGATTGCGCCGTGCGCGAGCTGCCGCGATCGTCCAGCGGCTCGATCTGGATGGGCCTGGCCATCGCGGCGCTGGCCCTCGCGGGTCGTCGTTCGCAGAAAGCCGGCCGATGAACAATAACCGCCTGCTCATGGTCGCCGTCGCCGCGCTCGTCGGGCTGGCCATGGTCGCACCCGCAATGGGCCAGCCTGGCAAAGGCGCGCCGGCCAAACCTCCCGGCTCGGCGTCAGCGCCGAGCTCGGTGCCAGTGGCACCTCCGACCGCCAGCGCACCAGCGACAGCGGCCCCGCCGCCCCCGAGCGCGCAGGCTCCCACGGCAGAAGACGCCGAGCGCGGCGGTCCCGACCCGGCGAACAAGGCAGAGGCAGAAGAGCGCTTCAAGCGTGGCCTCGAGCTGCTCAAAGAAGAAGCATGGACAGCAGCCCTGGCAGAGTTTGCCCGATCACGTGAGCTCTATCCGACGCGCACTGCCACGAACAACGCTGCCGTGTGTCTGCGCAAGCTCAAGCGCTTCGATGAAGCGCTCGACATGTACGAGACAGTGCTCCGCGAGTTTCCGAACATGCCCGCCGACAAGAAGGAGGCAGCTCAAAGAGAGGTCGCCGAGCTTCGCCAGCTCGTGGGCACGATCGACATCACGGGCGCCGTTCCAGGGGCGTCGATCGTCGTCGATGGCAAGCCTCGCGCCGACTATCCGATCATCGATCCATTGCGCGTCAGCTCGGGCACCCATTCAGTGCGGCTGTTCAAGCAAGGCTTCGAGCCGTTCGAGATCGCGGTCGAGGTCGCAGGCGGCCAGACAGTGAAGGTCGTGGCCAAGATGCCGGCGCTGGTCGCATCGGGCACGCTGCGCATCGCGGAAAAGACCGGCAAGAAGCTCTACGTCGTGCTCGACGGCGCAGTCGCCGGCGTAACCCCGTGGGAGGGCACCATTGCGATCGGCGATCACGTGGTGCAGCTCTTGGGCGACGGCGACCTCGGCAGCATGCCCTCGGCAGCGCCCGTCAAGAATGGAGAGCTTACCAGCCTCACGCTGGAGGCCGAGTCGCTGGAGGCTTCCGTTATCGTCGAAGCGACGCCGAAGTCGGCGACGATTCGTATCGACTCCGTACCGGTGGGCCGAGGCATCTGGGATGGCCGCTTGCGCAAAGGCAGCCACCAGATCGAGGTCCTCGCCGAGGGTTATTTTCCAAAGAAGTCGTCGGTCGACTTGGCGAAAGGCGATCGCCAAGAGGTCAAGCTCTCGCTCGAGCGCGATGACAGCGCCGACAAGTGGCAGGTGCCCTCCAAGATCGTGCTCGACCTGACGGGCGGCGCGCTGCTGACACCTTCATTCGGCGGCGACGTGGCGGCGAGCTGCGGTGACAGCTGCAGCTCCGGTGTCGGGTTCGGCGGCTTGATCATGCTGAACGGCGCCTACGAATTTGGCTCTGGCTTTGGCCTCGGCCTGTCTGCCGGCCTGCTGCAAGCAGGGCAAACGATCGAAGGGCGCGACGCAATGCTGATGCCGGTTGGTGTCGATCCGGGCCTCGGCGGCAGCGCAAACGACGATCTTCGACTGCGCGGCGTGCTGGCTGGTGCCAACGCAGGCATGCGCTTTTTGGATCGCTTCCCGATTCGACTGCGCCTTGGTGCCGGCGCGCTCATCTCCGAAACGCGCAGTGTGCGCACCGGTGCGTTCACCACCCGCTCAGGCGGCAGCTACACGGCTCCGGAGCTCGGGCAGAGCTCGACGACAGCGTTCGTCTACATCGACCCGGAAGCATCGGTCGGCATCAAGCTCGGAGAAATGTTCGAATTGGGCGCCGGAGTGCAGGGCTTGATCTTGATTCCGCCGTCGGCGCCCACATGGGGCAGCGATGAAAATCCGAACGTGGTCGTCGAGGGTGACGGCCTCTCCAGCTACAGCGGAGAAGAGACGACCATGGGCGTGATGGCGTTCGTGGTTCCCGGCGTCTCCGTGCGCGCGAGCTTTTGACGATGAGCGCGCCCCCGCTGAAGAAGATCAAGGCAAACGGCCTGACCTTCGGGTACTTCGAAGAAGGCACAGGGCCACTGGTGCTGTTGGTGCACGGCTTTCCGGACACCGCGCACACGTGGAGCGAGGTTCGGCCGGCAGTTGCCGCGACTGGCTTCCGGGTCGTGACGCCGTTTACGCGCGGCTACTTCCCGACAGAGATCCCGAGCGATGGCCTGTACGACTCCGACACGCTCGGCAGAGACATTCTCGCGTTGATCGCGGCTCTCGGCGAAGAGAGCGCGGTCGTCTTGGGCCACGACTGGGGCGCCGGCGCTGCGTATTCTGCAGCCGGCCTCGCGCCGGCGCGAGTGCGCTTCTTGATCACCGCCGCGATACCCCATCCTGCAACGATGATCCCGACGCCCGCTTTGTTGTGGACGGTGCGACATTTTCTGACGCTGCGCTTGCCGGGCGCGGCCAAGCGCATCAGGAACGCAGACTTCGCACACCTCGACGAGCTGGTGGCGCGCTGGTCACCCGGTTGGGCGGTGCCCCAAGGCGAGACGGACGCGGTAAAGGCGGCGCTGCGACCCGCAGGGCATCTGGAGGCAGCGCTCGGTTACTACGCCGCTATCTCGCCGATCTTGCCGAAGAGCCAGCGCCGCAAAGTCGAGGTGCCGGCTCTGGCCTTCGCCGGCGACACCGATATCGTGGCGCCTTCTGCGTACGAACGCGCGCGCTCGCATTACACGAAATCGTATGAGGTCGTGAACGTCGAGGGCGCCCACTTCATGCATCGCCAGCACCCCGAGCAGTTCATTCGCGAGCTCGTGCGCGTGCTCGGGCCGTATCGCTGATCGCACAATGGCTCCCATTGAGGGCGAACGGGGGCAGCGATATTTGCCGCCAAGGAGCTCACCCGGCAGAGCGGCCGTTCACTGTGTGAGCGTGAGAGTTTGTTTGGGCGTGTGATGTGAGCCACTCGCCAGACGCGCCTCATGCTGGACCACTCGGTGCAAACAATGAATTGGTGCGCGTCGCAGCCGCCCGTCACAGAACGCGACGCGCACCGCACAGGAGATTGGTGCCAGCTTGCGCTGGAGCCCCGCGGACTCGCAACATCACGAAGAGGGCGGGGAGCACTTCGAGCCCGTTGGTGCTCTCATGTCCGAGCTCGCCGCAGCGCTGAGTAAGATCGACGTCAAAACGTGCTCCTGAAACAACCGGATAAGCAGGAGCTAGCTAGCTATAGCTAACAGCCGTTGCCGCTGCCGCAATTGAAGTGCGCCTGAATCTGGGCGGGCGTGAGCGCGTAGTCGTACACGGCAACTTCATCGAACGCGACGAAATCGGTGGTAGAGGCTGGGCCGACCACCGAAAAGTTCGTCTCCGTCGACAGCAGCGCGTTCGTGAGCGGCGAAGTGAGGATGTGGATGCCGTCGATATAGAGCGACGCATCCAACCCGCTGTCGTAGGTCGCGACGACATGGCGAAAGTCGCTGAAGTCGAGCAACACCTTACAGGTTTGGTCGCTGCATTGAATGATGTTCGGGGCGGCGTTTCGCTTGTATTCGAGGTTCGGCTGCGTGCCATTCGCCGATGAGCCTGGGAACGCGAACAGCGACCAACCCGCTGCGCCGTCCCAATTGCCGATGAAGCCGAAGATGTCGTCGACCGAGTCCGGCGCGCGCACCCATGCTTCGACGCTGAATGGCTCGAAAGAAACGAACTCGAGCACGCCCGAAGCGTCCGGCACCTCGCAGCGACCATTGTGCAACATCACGCCGCTGCGCCGATCCCCGGCACCCCCTCAGTCAACGCGGCGGTCTCGCCGTAGTTGCCATCTCCGATGGTACCGACGGGCGCGTCGTTGAGCATCAACTGTACGTCTTGGTCCTCGAAGCGCAGGTAGACGATCGGCAAGTCGCAGATCACGAGGTTGCCGTAGTTGAGAGAGTTGTCGCACATGTTCGGCTCACCGCCGATGCCCCCCACGCCGCCGACGCCGCCGACGCCGCCTGCGCCGCCGCTCGTCACTGTTCCCGCGCCGCTGCCGCCTGTATTCGGGACGCCGCCGCTGCTGTTGGTCGAGCTGTTGCCGCCTTTACCGATCGTGAAATCAGCCAGGCCGAGAATGTCAGCGCACGCCGTGCTCGAGAGCGCAGCGAGAACCAGCCAAGACCAACCCGGTGCAATCGCAGCCACACTGCATGTTCGCTGCGTGGCCTCCCGCATGCCAGCTCACAGTCTCAGCGGATCGTTTGAGCACCAACGTTATCGGGTTCGGTTTAGGTTGCCGTCCGAGCGTGACCTTGGGAGGTGGTCGCCGATGAGCACGATGACAGAGTGGATCGTCGCGATCATCGTCAGCGCGGCGAGTCCCGAGCGCGCGGCGACAGAAGACGCGTTTCCGGGCTGGTCCGAGACGGTAGCGGAACGCAAGGGCAGGTATGCTTCGATCGCCCGCGACGTGGAAGAGCTCGTATTCGACGAAAAAACGCGACCGGTTTTCGGCGGGCCTCACGGTCGTGCGCGAACTGCGGCGCTCTTGCTAGCCGTTGCGTATCACGAGAGCGGCTTCATGAAAGATGTCGACATCGGGCCGTGTTACCGCGGAAAAAGCGGCCAGAGCACCCGCTGCGACTCCGGCAAATCGGCGTGTCTGATGCAGATTCGCATCGCCGACGGAAAAACGCCGGAGGGCTACACACGCGAAGACCTGTTCCAAGATCGAAAGAAGTGTTTTCGGGCTGGGTTGCGCCTGCTGCGTTCGAGCCTCGGGATGTGCAAACACCTGCCGCTCAAACATCGCTTGGCCGCGTACGCATCTGGCAGCTGCGACAAAGGGCTGCCTGGCAGCGAGGTGCTGATGAGCCTCGCCGAAAAATTCGTGGTCGTCAGCAAGATCCCCGGTAAAGACCCGCAGTTCATCCGCCACGAGAAGAAGACGGAGTAGTCGATGTCGACGCCAGCGACGCGCGCCGAGCTCTCGCGCGAAGCCATCCACTGGGTCGAACGCATGCACAGCATGGTTGACGCGCTCGTCGAGCCGATCGCGGCGGCTCACGCGACGCGACTCCAGTGTCGGTCGGGCTGCAACGGTTGCTGTAGCGACGCGCTCTCGGTCTTCGAGATCGAAGCGCAGGTGATCGAGCGGCACCATGCCGAGCTGCTGGCAACAGGAACGCCC
>Ga0209181_10000834_pt1 | contig 55727 bp, 43 predicted proteins | sample MAT05_FD_187208 | JGI IMG/M metagenome (GOLD analysis project Ga0209181, IMG submission 187208) | Freshwater microbial communities from Lake Fryxell liftoff mats and glacier meltwater in Antarctica - MAT-05 (SPAdes) (version 2) | ecosystem: Environmental > Aquatic > Freshwater > Ice > Liftoff...
CGCCGCACAGGGCCGCCCCGGCTACGGTGGCGGCGCCGCTGGCGATCTTTATCTGCGCGTGCGGCTTGCTCGGCATCCGGAGTTCAGCGTGCAGGGCGACGACCTGCACTCCGATCTGGAGCTCGCACCGTGGGAAGCAGTCCTCGGCACACAAATAAAAACCCCCATCCTCGGCGGCAGCACCTCACTGCGAATCCCTCCCGGCACCGCCACGGGCAGCCAATTGCGGTTGCACGGACTCGGACTGCCACGCTCCGGGGGCGAACGCGGCGATCTGTACGCAACCATCCGCATCCACACGCCTCCGACCGTCTCTGCTGAAGAACGCGCGCTTTGGGAACAGCTATCGCGCGTTTCCACCTTCAACCCGAGGACAAAATCATGAGCGACGCCGTGCCTTCACAATACTGCCTGGTGCTCATCGCGCGGACCGAAACCAGCCAAAGCCTCTATTCCTTGGAAGCCGCAGCTGAACTGACCGGCGTACCGGCCGAGCTGATTCACCACTACTGCCGGATCGGACTGCTGGGCGACGAACGCCAGGGTGCGGACCTACAACCAGTGTTCGACGACGACACGCTCTTTGAGGTGCGCCGAATAGAAAATCTACGGCAACACCACGGCGTCAATCTGCGCGCCTTGCCGTTGGTCTGCCGTCTGGCACGTGACATCGAGCAGTTGCAAGGCGAGCTCCGGTTTCTGCGCGACCGCCTAGGCTGATTGCCGGGAAAGCAAATGTCCGACTGTATCCAGTAGGGTTATACCCCATAGGGCGCACTGTTCTTCAATGTTACGTTTGCCGCCAAATGACACCGCTAGCCCACGCCTCAGACAACGCCCGCCTATGACGCCAATAAATGTGGCCTTTTTGGGCAACTACCTGCCGCGAAAATGCGGAATCGCCACCTTCACCCACGACCTGCGCCAAGCGGTGGCCGGCCTAGGCAAGCCGAATGACTGCCCTGTGGTGGCGGTGAATGATATCGCCGAAACCTACACCTATCCGCCAGAAGTGATCTTCGAGATTTCCGAACAGGACATCACCAGCTACGAACGTGCGGCGGAGTTTCTCAATCGCAGCGAGGTCGACGTTTTATCCCTGCAACATGAGTTCGGCATTTTCGGCGGCAGCGCAGGAGCGCATGTGCTGACACTATTGCGGGCGTTAAAAATCCCGATTGTCACGACGCTCCACACCGTCTTGCGCGACCCGTCGCCCGAGCAGCGCCGCGTGATGGAAGCGCTGATCAAAGTTTCCGACCGCCTCGTCGTCATGACCGAGCGCGGCCGCATGTTTCTGCGTGAAATCTACAGCGCGCCCACTGAGAAAATCGACCTCATCGCTCACGGCATCCACGACGTTCCGTTCGAGGAACCGGAGCGCTACAAGGATCTATTTGCGGTGGAAGGCCGACTCGTGCTGCTCACCTTCGGTCTGCTCTCGCCGAACAAAGGCATCGAACAAGTGCTCAACGCACTGCCCGCGATCATCGCCGAATTCCCCCAGGTCGTTTATCTCGTACTTGGTGCCACTCATCCGAATCTCCTGCGCGAACAAGGCGAGGCCTACCGTTTCAGCCTAGAGCGTCTGGCCAAGAAAAACGGCGTCGAACAAAACGTTATTTTCTACAACCGGTTCGTCGATCTACCGGAGCTCAAAGATTTCATCGGCGCGGCAGATCTGTACATCACGCCGTACCTTAACGAACAACAGATCGTCTCCGGCACGCTCGCCTATGCATTTGGCGCGGGCAAGGCCGTCATCTCTACGCCCTACTGGCATGCCGCCGAACTGCTTGCTGACGGCCGCGGTGTGCTCGTGCCCTTCTCCGACAGCGCCGCCATCGCCCGTGAAGTCTGCGCACTCCTGCGCGACGAACCACGCCGCACCGCCATGCGCCAGCACGCCTACCAGCTAGGCCGCGAGATGGTCTGGAGCCGCACGGCGGAACGCTACCGCGAGAGCTTTGCCAAAGCACGCACGCACCATGCGGCGACACATCGGAAATCCCTGCTCGTCCGTACTCTTGCGCAGGAACCGATGAGCTTGCCTAAATTCAAGCCGGATCACCTGCTGCGCATGAGTGATTCGACTGGCATGCTCCAGCACGCGCTTTACTCAGTGCCGAACCTTTCACATGGTTACTGCACCGACGACAATGCCCGCGCGCTCATGCTTGTTCTCCTTTGGCAGGACCTCGGTCAAAATTCGCCCGCGCTAGAACGCCTCGCGACAAACTACATGGCGTTCCTCGCCCACGCGCTGCATCCCGACACGAAACGGTTTCGCAACTTCATGAGCTACGACCGCCGCTGGCTGGAGGACGCGGGGTCGGAGGACTCGCATGGCCGCGCGCTCTGGGCACTCGGCGTTTGCGTCAGCCAGACGCGCGACCGCGGGCTGAAACTGCTCGCAGGGCAACTCTTCGCTGACGCACTGCCCGTCATGAAGAATCTCGTGCACCCGCGCACCTGGGCGTTTGCGCTCTTGGGTATTCACGCCTACCTGCACCGATGGCCGGGTGATAGCTGCGCCTGCGAAGTCCGCGCGATGCTGACCGAACGTGTGATGAAGCGCTTCGCCGAACATGCGCGAGACGATTGGTATTGGTTAGCTGACGACGCCACCTACGACAACGCCCGCCTGCCACAAGCATTGATCCTCAGTGGCCGCGCTATGCATCAACCGGCGGTTTTGGAAACCGGCCTGCGCGCCCTGCGCTGGCTCGTGAAAATCCAGACCGCCGACAGCGGCAGTTTCCAGCCGATCGGCTCCGACGGCTTTTGCCATCGCAACGGCACCCGCGCCTATTTCGACCAGCAGCCCATCGAGGTGCAGGCGACGGTGGCGGCGTGCCTCGAAGCGTTTCGCACCACTTCCGACGACAAATGGCTCAAACGCGCACACTCTGTGTTCGAGTGGTTTCTCGGGCGCAACGACCTCGGCCTCGTGCTCTACGACGCTAAAACCGGAGGCTGTCGCGACGCGCTACACTCCGACCGGGCGAACGAAAACCAAGGCGCTGAATCAACCATCGCCTTCCACCTCGCCTTGGCCGAACTACAACTCGTACACAATGATTTCGCCGATTTCCAGGGGCCGCCGACCGCACCGACTTCCCCTGCGGCAAACGCCGATATCCTCTCATGCCCACCCCCATCGTCACCCGCACCGCCATCTTCATCAACCCTGACCGCGCGCGCGTCCTGATCCGACCATTCACCCCGGCCAGCGAGCAGCGGATCGTCAAGATCATCGCCCGTCTGCTCGCGCTCACAGAGCAAGAAATCGAAGCCTTGCTGACGCAGGTTCTGACAGAATTTTCCGGCCGGCATCAAAAAACCAAGGATCTATTTCTCGAACGTTTTGCCTTCGTCCGACCGCAACTGGTCACCGACCGGGAGCTCTCCGAAGCGAGGCGCCTCGTGATTGGTTCGTACTTCACCCACGAGTATTCGCTGGAGGCCGCGGCGCTCTTCAATCCCTCTATCGTACCGCACCCGGATCAGTCCGATTTGCCGCCAGGCGCGCTGCGCTTTGTGCTCAGCCTGCGCGCCACCGGCGAAGGCCACGTCTCCTCGATCACCTTCCGCACCGGCGTGGTCGACCGCGACAATCAGATCAGCATCAACACGCCCACGCGCTACGTCACCGAGCCGCAGTCGGTATGCGACACGACCTACGATAAAGCGCGCTTTGCCCTCCAGCTGGCGGAGCTCGGCTTCGCCGGCGAATTCACGCGACGTACGCTCGCGGCGCTGGGTGATCCGTTTTCTCTCGCCGAGCTGCGCACCGCAGTCGCCCTCGTGCAAAATCAAATGGGCACGCTCGAGTCCGGTGTGCTCGCCGCCGCCAGCACCATCCTCAGTCTCGCGTTATCAAACTATCAGGTACGTTTCCCGGCGGAGCAGCGCATGTCAGAACGGGTGATTTTCCCGCATTCACCGAGCCAGAGCAACGGCATCGAGGACGCGCGCTTCGTGCTGTTCACGGAGGACGACGGCACGCACACCTATTTCGCCACGTACACGGCCTACGACGGACGCACAACCAATCCACAGCTACTCAAGACGGATGATTTCCTTGAATTTTCCTTCATTACGCTGAGCGGCGCCGCCGTGCAAAACAAGGGCATGGCGCTTTTCCCGCGCAAGGTCGGCGGCCGCTACGCGATGCTTTCGCGCCAGGACAACGAAAATATTTTCGTGATGTTCTCCGACGACCTGCGGTTCTGGCGCACCGCGACTCTCATCCTGAAACCCACCTTCGCTTGGGAATTCGTGCAGCTGGGCAACTGCGGCTCGCCGATCGAGACCGAACGCGGCTGGTTGGTCCTAAGTCATGGTGTCGGTGCGATGCGCAAATACTCCATCGGCGCATTTCTACTCGATCGCGACGATCCGACCAAGGTGCTCGGCCGACTGCGCGAGCCGCTTATCACGCCCGCCGAAGACGAACGCGAGGGCTATGTGCCCAACGTCGTCTACTCCTGCGGCGCCGTGCTGCATGGACGCGAGTTGATTATTCCCTATGCCGTCTCTGATTTTGCGACACGCTTCGCCACTGTGCCGCTCGACGCGGTACTGGCGGCGATGGAGTGACCGCGGCCTGGCGAGGGTAACACCCCATAACACCCACGCCGTCTTCAGCCTATGATTCACCCGGGGCTCAATGAAAGAACACGTCCGGCAGCGGGGTAACCCAGCCACCGGCGCAGGCCATCCGCCGCTTTCATTGTCCTGTCCCACCCCGCCAATCGGCGGAAATCAAAACAAACAAAACCAATTGAAACCCTATAATCCAATGAATACACCGAACCAGTCAGACAGCCAAGCCCAGGACAACCTAGCCGAAGAGGCTCATTCCCTGATGGCCGCCACCGCCGACATCGTGGGCGAAAAAGTGAGCGAAGCTCGCAAGCGCCTCGCTGCCGCCCTTGAAGGCAGCAAGGAAATCTACGGCCACGCCAAAGAAAAGGCGATTGAGAGTGCCAAGGCCACCGACAAAGTCGTGCGCGATAATCCCTATCAATCCATCGCGATCGCCGTTGGCGTTGGCGCCTTGATCGGCTTTCTCGCCGCCCGCCGTTCCTGCTGTAAGGGCGATTGATCCGACCATGGGCACCGCCACCACCAACGCCGGCCAGCTGGCCGACGCATCACGGCATTTCGCTCGCCAGTGCTTTACCATGGGGGAAAACCGGCTCGAACTGTTGATCGTCGAAGTGCAAGAGGAGCGCGTGCGACTCATGCACGCCATCTTGCTGGCGCTGGGCGTGGCGGCCTTTGGCTTTTTCGCCCTGCTGGCATTGAACGTCGCCTTTGTGGTTCTGCTCTGGAACCTCTCCCCCGTCTCGGTGCTGATCGTGCTGGCCGTCCTCTACGCCTCGGGGGGCTATTTTCTTTATTGGCGTCTCGTCCGACTTCTGAGCGACGGAAAAACACTGGAAGCAACCTTGGAGCAACTTCGAAAGGACCGCGAATGTCTGGAAAACAAACTATCCTGAGTCCGCTGGAATTGCGGAAACAATTATTGATCGCAGAAAGCGAAATCAACCGCACGCGCTTACGCCAAGATTGGCAGGTGCTGGCGGGCGAACTCACGCTCGCCGCTGAGCGAGCGCGTTCCCTTAACACGATGACATCCTCGCTCGTGCCGCTGATAGCTGCGGGCCTCGCTACCTTCACCCGTAGCCGAACCAAAACCCCCTCAGCTGGCATATCTTGGCTGCAAAAGGCCACCACGGGCGTGCGCTTGGTCTCCTCGCTCTGGCAGTTATTTCGTCCCCACCACTCCGAGCATAAGAGCTAATAACTTCGCTCTCCACCAAGGCAGGCCGCGATTCAGGCCACATAGCCAAAGCGTGCCTTGATCTCAGCCGCGTCAATCTGAAGCGCATCGCCCAACAATTCGGCGGACACCCGTTCGGCCGAAAGTTTGAGCAGCTGGTCGAAATCCGGACGGGGTAGCGGAACGTCATCGCAACGGATCGCTATGATGCGCGCGCGGGCGACGAGTAGTTCCATCAATTGATCCTCGGCCTCGGTCGAATCCGCGGCCAGCCGCGTGAAACTGCGCGCATGGCGTTTGGGAAAGGCGATGTAGTCGATGGCGAATTGATTAGGCATGAAGCATGTTGCGCGGATCGAGCAGCCGATCAAGCGTGGCGGCGTCCATCAGTTTCCTGTCCAGTACGACTTCGCGCAAGGTGCGCTGGGTGGCCAGCGCCTCCTTGGCGACCGACGCGGCTTGATCGTATCCGAGATACGGATTCAGCGCGGTGACGAGCATGAGGGAACGTTCTACCAGTTCGACGCAGCGCGCGGCGTCGGCCTCCAATCCGTGCACGCAGGCATCGGCAAACACTCGCGCGCCGTTCGCGAGGCAGTGAATCACCTCGTGCAGTGCGTGCGCGATCAGCGGAATCGTGGCGTTGAGTTCGAGCTGACCTTCGCGGCCGCAGAGTACGACCACCTGCGTCAGCCCCTGCGTGTAGAGGCCGACTTGAACCAGCATCTCACACATCACCGGATTCACCTTGCCCGGCATGATGGAGCTGCCGGGCTGCGTGGCCGGCAGCCGCAGCTCGGCCAGACCGCTGCGCGGTCCCGAGCCGAGCAGGCGGATGTCGTTAGCGACTTTGGTCAGGCTGGCGGCGATCGTGGCGAGATGACCGGCGACTTCGACTGCGTCATCACGGGCCGCCTGCGCCTCGAAGTGGTTGCGTGCCTCGGTGAAAACGATGCCTGTCTCTGCTTGGAGAATCCGGCAGACCTTCGCGGCAAATTCAGGATGTCCGTTGAGGCCAGTGCCAACAGCGGTGCCGCCCAAGGCGATCTCGCGCAGCGCGGCGATGGCTTTATCCGTGCGTTCGACGGCCTTGGTGAGCTGCATGGCGTAGCCAGAAAATTCTTGCCCAAGGGTGAGCGGCGTCGCGTCCATCAGGTGTGTACGGCCGATCTTCACTAAAGAGGCAAAATCACGGGCTCGGTCCGCGAGCTCTCGCTGCAGGCGCACGAGTGCCGGACGCAGATTTTCCGTCAAGGCGAGGGCGACGCTCACATGGAGCGCGGTGGGCATGACGTCGTTGGACGATTGGCTCTGGTTTACGTCGTCATTGGCATGGAGCGGCGCCGGAGCGGCAGGGGCAAGCCCCGCGAGCTGATGGGCCCGGCGGACAATGACCTCATTGACATTGGTGTTGGTCGACGTGCCTGAACCGGTTTGAAAAATATCGACGGGGAACTGCCCGCGCAATCCACCCGCGATGATCTCCTTTGTCACCTGCTGAATCAGCCTGCATTTATCTTGGTGTAGTCTACCTAGTTCGGCATTGGCCGTGGCGCAGGCGTATTTCACGAGACCGAGTCCGCGGATAAAGGCGTCCGGCATCGTGTGCCCGCTGATCGGAAAATTGAGCACGGCGCGTTGTGTGGAGGCGCCGTAGAGCGCCTCGTCGGGCACTGACATTTCGCCCATGGAATCACGCTCGGTTCTCATTGTGCCGTGGCGTGATACATTATGAGCGAAGCGTTGAAAGCGCAAACGCGGGCAGACGGGCGGAATTAATTCCAATACCCTTCATAGAAACGAATAGCTCCACCCTCGACCTCGGAGCGAGGAGTAACCCAAGTAGCGTTGGCGTAAGGCGGCACTTCCCAGTGACCGGCCATCCAAGCGTAGCGGTTGTTCTGCCAAGTCCAATATCCGGCAACCCAAACATGCGATGACGACGGACGAGGCAGCACTGCCTCGGGTTGTGGCGCGGGCGGAGCCTGCAACACGATGTAACTGTTGACCGAGGCGGGCGAGACGACGGCGGCTTGCGGTTGGGCGAGCACCACCTGTTGCGGCGGCGTCACCACGACCGACTGTCCGGGTTGCGCCACACCTGGTGTCATTGTAGGTGGAGGCGGCGGCGGAGCGGTGACGAGATGAGAGGCGGGCTCCGAGGCGCAGCCGCCAAACAGGGCGAGCGCGCCGCTGAGCGCGAGGAGAGACATGATATTGTGTGGATTCATATGCGAAGGATTGGTTGTGGGTGATGACGTGGAGAGGGAAACAGGTGACACGCGCCTGCGCGCACCGAAAAGAAACGAGCGCTGATGGCGCTCGGCGGGATCACTTGATCACCGGCAGGCGGATCTCGCCGGAGTTGCCCTGCCCCAGCACGCCGAAGCCGTAGAGCAGCCAGAGGACCACCACGACCACGACGACGATGTTGAGGATCTTCTTAATTTTTTCGTCCATCGGGATGTAGGTGTTGATGAGCCAGAGCAGCACACCGACGACGATCAAAGTGAGGACGATTGAGATGAGTGACATAGGGAGACCTTTGTTGATGAGGGAAAACCCCACTGTAACCGCACAGGCAAGGCCGCGATATGGGGTCTAACCCGCCAAACGCCCATTGCGGTGACCACAAACGATTGGTTCGCCTCGCGATGACTCAGGTAGGTCATCACCCCAAAAACAACTCCTCGCAGAAATTCGGTTTAAGGTGTAGGCTCTCATCCCTGACCACCTTATGCACTCGCCGACGAGCTCTCATCGCGAGCAAGCCCGGACAACACAGAAGCCCATGAAACGAATCACCGTTCTCCTAGCTGAAGACCATGCCATCGTGCGCGAGGGGTTGCGCTCGCTGCTCGACCTGCGCGACGACTTCGAAGTCGTGGGCGAGGCCACCTCCGGACGCGAAGCTGTTGAGCTCGCCCGCAAGCTGCGCCCCGCCGTAGTCGTGATGGATATAGCGATGCCATTGCTCAACGGTTTCGAAGCTACGCGCCAGATCCTCCACGACGTGCCTGGTACCAAGATACTGGTTCTGTCCGCGCACAGCGACGACGAATACGTGGCCCACATGGCGGAAGTTGGCGCCTCCGGTTACCTCGAGAAACAAAACTCGGGTCAGGTACTCGTGCAGGCGATCCAAGAAGTCGCCAAAGGGAATTCCTATTTCAGCCCCGCCGTGACAAAACGCATGCAAGCCGCCGCGCGCCAAGCACGCGATAGCGGCGCGCCCTTCGCCAAGCCGAAGACATCGCTGACCCCGCGTGAGGCTGAGGTGCTGCAACTCGTGGCCGAAGGCGCCGCCAACAAGCAGGTCGCCGCCGCGCTCGGCATCAGCATTAAAACCGTGGAGAAGCACCGCCAGCAGTTGATGGACAAACTCAACATCCACGACACCGCCGGGCTCACCCGCCACGCCATCGCCACGGGCGTGATCGAAAACAGTATTCAAGGGACAGTCGACCATTGAGGCTCGCTCATCGACCGCCAGATTTGCGCAACTGAGTGTCGGCGAACTACCTAGTGTTCTTTATCTCGGTATTTTTCGGATGAGTCACAGAGCCAAGCCGGAGCCCAGACACAGAGGAAAGGCAGAGCGGATTTCAGGGCTCTGAGCCTTTTCTGGGTGGGAGCGCCGTGTTCTCTGTGACAAAAACTCATTGAAGGAAAGCATGAAGGCATCCCGAAGCTTTTAGTGTTACTGCATACGGGTGCATTGCGTGATCGACGCGATGGAGGCCATCGACGTGAGCGCGGCGCCGGTCAACAGGCTCCTGATTGGTACCCGGGGTTTTCCAATCTGGGATTGCAGGTGAGCAATGTAGCTATTGACGGGCTTTGCGTACTACGGGCAACCTCCCCGTTCTAACAACAACTATGACGATATCATAATGACGACTGACTGGCTCAAAAAACTGCGGACGGAAAACTTTCCAAGCCAAACGGCGCTCGCGCTTGCGGCTGATATCAAACCGGCCCGCTATTCACGCATTGAAAAGGGCTATTGCGATATGCGTGAGGAAGAAATCGAGCGCCTCGCAAAGGCGCTCAAGTTGACCGCCGAGGAAGTGCGCAGTGGTCAACCAGGCGTCGCGAAACCAAAGGCCGAAAAAGCAAAATCACCCAAAGGGCTCAGAGCGGCCAGTATTGCTGAGGCACCGCCGTCAGAGCCGTTGACCGCCCCTCCGTCATCTGCACCGAGCCCCACCATGCCCACTGCGGAAACAAAACCTGGCGACAATTTAGAGGACCCGAAAAATTTCTCCCTGATGCCGCCCGCGGAGTTGTTATCGCACCGAGATCCCAACGACGCTGGCCTGCGGGCACAGTTGCAGAAGGCGGCAATCCTTGCCGAGAAGGTGCTGCATACGTCGAGAGTACGGCCTGCCGTCTGGGTCGCCTGGCGTGATTTTGGCCGCGACGCGCAAAAGTTTCTGCGCGGACCGACTCTGTCCGTCGTGCCAGTCGAACCGAAACCCATCGAAAGGCCACAATACCACGTTCCAAAACCACTGACGGTCAGCCCGACGACAGAAAAAATACTGACCCAAAATCCCTCACCGCGATTGCACGGAAACAAAAATGTCTTTGGGCATTTTGTGGATATAGCTAGGGATTGGTTGCCCGCAGCTACGAGTGCTACCCTCAGCGAAAAGGCGCTCGCGGCGAAAACGAGTCAGCCCGAAATGGGCTTCATGAAGCATTTTAAACGGATCGCCGAAATTGAACTCCCTCGCGCGGAATTTGAACGGATTGAGCGTGAAGCATCACGACGTGATAGCTCTGGCGGATAATTTCGATTTAATTCCGAGGGTCCTTTGATGGTACGACTGGCAAAGTCCCGTCATCACGCTCGTTTTGTTCGGTCTTCGGGCGGTTGGCGTCGGGTTTCAGGTAAACTTTTTTCGTATTTACCGATGCGCCGGAGTCGTTTGACGAAAATGTTGTCTAGGCACCCGCCTTAGCCGTCCATCGAGATCTTTATCCCGTGGGGCCAGCAAGACAGGGGCAAACTCCGCCGAAATGAACTGACATCCGTAGTCGGTATTGAAGCTTTCTGATGTGCCGTGCTCGGCAAGGGATCGCTCGAGAGCGCGTACGCAAAGGCTGGCGTCGAGGGATTTGGGGCGTTCCCGCGACAGCACGCACGGCTGTGCCAGTCGATCGCCCGTTCTCCTCTCATCATTACAAATCTATAATCCTAAAAATGAGTTCATTGCCTCGCTTCCTTCTTTGCGGCTTGGCGCCTAGTATACTGCATCTCAGTATTTTTCGGATTAGCCACAGAGCCAAGCCGAAGCCCAGACACAGAGTCCACAGAGGAAAAGCAGAACGGATTTCATACCTCGGTGTTCTCTGTGTCGGAGCTCTGTGTTCTCTGTGACGAAAAATCATCGAGAGGACGGCTAAGGCGTCCCGAAGCTTCTCGTGTTACTGCATACTAGTCCGACTTCGGGAGGGGGACTTCCACGCTGATCACCGTGCCGGCGTGGCGGGTAGATTTGATCGTGAGCGCACCGCCAACATAGGTCGCGCGCTCGCGCATACCGGCCAGACCGAGACCACCGAGGCCACGGCTCAACACCAGCGGATGAAAACGCTGGTCAAAGCCGATGCCGTTGTCGGCGATCTCCAATCGCACCGACGCTCCCTGCTTGCGCAGCTGCACGGTCACCTGGCGGGCGCGTGCATGTTTCTCCACGTTGCGCAGCGCCTCCTGAAAAACACGGTAGAGCGCCAATTCCACGTCGGCGGTCAGGCGCACCGCGAGCCTCACGCGCCGCAAATTCACCAAGATGCTGGTTCGGCTCGCAAATTCCGCGCTCGCCGCACGCAAACCGGCAACAAGCCCCAGTTGTTCCAAAACGCTTGGCTGGAGTTCACGCGACATGAGTTCCGCCTCTTTGGCGGTCTTGCCCAACATCTCGCGGAGCCTCACCGCCTCGTCCCTCGCGGGCTCGTCGCGCGCGGAGAGGTTTTCCGCCAGCACTTGGCTGCGAAAAAGCGCCGCGCATAAAGGCTGCGTGATCTTGTCGTGCAGTTCGAGCGCCACACGGCTGCTTTCCGCCTCGAGCGCCTGCACGACGCGATGCGTCAGCGCGCGCAGCTGACCCTCGGCGCGCCGGGCCTCCGTCATATCCGTCACCACCATGCTGGTGGTCGCGGCCACGAGGCCATTGCTTTTGAGTGGATGCAGGGAGATTTGCACCGGCAGGGTCGAACCATCGGCAATCAACAGCGATACCTGGATCTTTGAGCCGGATTTGACGGCGCGTTTCATCAACAGCCGCAGCATAGCCAGATCGGAGGCGGTAAGAAAGCGCCGGAAGGAGCTCCCCGTGACCTGCTCCAACGGCGTTTTCACCATGCGAGCGAAACACTGGTTTGCATAGAGGATCGTTTTGTCGGCGGTCAGCGTCAGCGCCCCCTCGTTCATGGACTCGATCAATACGCGGTAGGCATGCTCGGCGCCCTCCAAAGTAAACACCTGCCGCCCTGAATGCCCTGCCACCACGACGGTATCCACACTACCGGTACGGATGGCCTGGAGCGCCTGCTCAGCCTCGGCGAGACGCGCGCGAAGTTGCTCGTGCGGGCGTGCCGACACCGGACGTGATGTGTGCTGCTGGCGAGGCGTTTTCAAACGGCAATTTGGGTTTTAGCGACCAGATCCAACTCCGCAAAGAGGCCGGTGGTAGTGAGCAAAGTGCCGATGAACCGGCGCACGGGACGGGGAAACTCCTTGATGAGGGTGGGCGTCGCCACGATCTGGTTGGCCCGCGCCAAAGCGGGTTGCTGATAGATGTCGACGACCTCCAGCCGACAATTGCCTTTAAGCTCCGCAGCGCACAACTGACGTACGTGAAGGACGGCTTGCAATGAGCGAGCCGTCGCGCCTGCCACAAACAGTCGCAGGACATAGCGCTCTGCGCGCTGCTTGCGCGGAGGTTTCTTAACGGCCGGATCCTCCGGTGGGGAAAATTTTGTTTTCACAGGCGTGCTCCGCTCAGACGATCTGACGTAAATCCAGACCAACCAGAACGCGCTCGGTGTCGGAGAGATTTCCAATGATTGTGCGAACGGGGCTAGGTAATTTTCGTACCACGGTGGGCACGGCGAGGATTTGGTCGCCCTTGGCCAGCATGGGGTTTTTCAACAAATCGATCACGGTGATCTCGTATTGGTCCTTAAGGTGGGTTTCGCAGATTTTCCTCAAATTAGCGAAGGCCGTGCGCGACTTCGGCGTCTGGTCCATCACGTAGAGGCGCAGCTGCCAGGGTTTGGTGGCCGGGCGCGAAGTGGCGGCGGCCGGTTTGTCGGTTTTTGTTTTCATTATACTTTTCTCCCATTTCTGGCGACGTTCGGTATGCGAACCGATGCCTTGGCATCTGCCTGCCGCAAGTGACCGGAGGCGGCTCGATCCGTGGTGAGCATAAGCGTGCGGGTGCCGACCTGTTCGGCGATGCGCCGCAATTCCTCGGCTTCGGTTTCGTGATCGGTGCGCATGTCTTTGATTTGACGCTCGAGCGCCGTGCGTTTGCGCTCCACTTCGCGCTTGAGCTGGGCTGCTTCCTGTTGGCTAGACAGCACAGCAGCTTTTTCGAGCGCCCCCTGCGCCACGCGGGCGGAGCCGGTCAACACGCCGCTGGCCCCGATGTAGGCGTCCACGATTTCAATGCCACGGTCCGAAATCAGGAACTCGCGAATCTGATTTGAGTGCGCCATGCCGCGCGCCTTGAGCACGTAGAACAAGCGATTGCGTTCACCGTTGCCTTCGATGTTCTGCAACAACAGCCACGCGTCCATGTCCGCAGGCATGGCGGTTGCACTTTCTTGCACCACGTTGCTAGCCGTCGTCAGACTGGTGAAGAGCGAGGTCACTTGGCTGGCCTTCAAATAATCAATGAGCCGCGTCACCATCCCTTTGCGTTCGGATTCGGTACCTGACTCCATTAGACTGGTTATGGGATCCACAATGACGACGTGGGGGTTAAACTCGGCGATCTCCTTGAACATCGTGGCCAAATGCATTTCCAAACCGCAGAGCGAGGGACGAGCCGAATGAAACCGCAATAAACCGCGTTTCACCATCGGCTCCATATGCAAATCGATCGAATGCATATTGCGGATGATTTGTTGGGGCGATTCCTCAAAGGAGAAAAAGAGGACGCGTTCCCTGCGCTTACAGGCAGCATGAGCAAAGTTGGACGCGATGATGGTCTTGCCCGTGCCCGGCGTCCCAGAGAGCAAAATGCTACTGCCGCGGAAAAAGCCCTGCCCGCCCAGCATCGCGTCGAGCCGCGGTATGCCGGTGCCAATCCGCTCGTTCGACACCTTGTGATTCAGCGTCAACGAGGTGATCGGCAGCACGCTGATGCCGGTGTCGCCAATGAGAAAGGGAAACTCGTTGGTGCCATGCAGCGAGCCACGGTACTTCACGACGCGCAGATGACGCGTGGCGATCTGGTCGTTCACCCGGTGGTCGAGCAAAATAACGCAGTCGGAAACGTATTCCTCGAGTCCGTGGCGCGTGAGCCCTTCGCGGCCGCGCTCGGCGGTGATGACGGCGGTCACGCCCTTGTCCTTCAGCCAGCGAAAGAGCCGTCGCAACTCGGCACGCAGAATGGTCTCGTTGGGCAGGCAGGCAAAGAGCGCCTCCAACGTGTCGAGCACCACGCGTTTGGCGCCAATGGAATCGATCGCGTGATTCAGCCGAACAAACAGCCCCTCCAAATCATAGTCGCCGCATTCCTGCACTTCGCTTGGTTCGATATGGACGTAGTCGAGCAGGATTTTTTTGCGTTCCACGAGGCCATTCAAGTCGAAGCCCAGCGAAGCGACGTTCGACTCCAGTTCCTTTTCCGTCTCCTCGAAGGTCACAAAAACGCCCGGCTCATTGAACTGCACAGCGCCGCGCACCAGAAATTCCGCGGCGAGCAACGTCTTTCCGCAACCCGCGCCACCACAGACCAAAGTGGTTCGCCCGCGGGGTAAACCCCCGTCGGTGATTTCGTCGAGACCTTGAATGCCGGAGGGGCACTTGGACAAACGCATCGCCGGGGAGTTGGATTTGGCGGAGCTATTTTTCATTATGGATCGTCCTTCACTACCACCGTTTATACGACACATAGTCGTCACCGGTGAGATGGGGTATTCACCTACCCCGGCACCGGAAAAACCCGAGACCGCGCCTGCTTTTGTCACAGAAAATTTTTTTCGCCGCGCCAAATGTGCGCTTCCCATTCGCAGTCGATCACGGGTAAAACACACCTGAATGAGTCTCTCCTCCACGTTCAGCAACCACCGGGCTCCGTCCATCCGGCGCTGCCAGCAGGCACCGCAAAAAATTTAGCATCATGGCGGAAAAACCCATGACCCCGATGATGCAGCAGTACTTCGAGGTGAAGCGCGGCCTGCCGCCGGGCACGCTCCTGCTCTTCCGGCTGGGAGATTTTTATGAGCTGTTCTTTGAGGACGCGGAGATCGCCTCGCGTTTGCTCGGACTCACGCTGACAAAACGCCAAGAGCATCCGATGGCCGGCCTGCCCTATCACGCCGCCGACAACTACGTGAACAAACTGCTCGCCGCGGGCAAAAAAGTCGCGATCTGCGAACAGCAAGAAGCCGCCAAGCCAGGCAAACTCGTGAAGCGCCAGCTCACGCGTATCCTCAGTCCGGGTACAGCCATCGCCGCCAGCCAGCTCGACGCCGCGCGCAACCACTACCTCTGCGCCCTCACCTGCGACAAGGCCGGCCTGCACGTCGCCTGGCTCGATCTCAGCACCGGCGAATTCAAAATCGCCAGCGACGCACGCCCCGAAAATCTCCTACCTGTCCTGACTTCGCTCGACCCCGCCGAGATTATCACGGTGGAAAACGCCGTGGAATCTTGGCGTCAAGCACCGCACGAACAGACCGCGCTGCACGCCCTGCACCGTTTCTGCGCCAACCGCCTCATCACCGAGCTGCCCAGTTACCACTTCGAAACCGAGGGCGGCGCCCGCGCCGTCATGACCGCGCTCGACGTGCTTAACCTGCAAGGTTTCGGCCTCGCCCACACTCACGCCGGTCTCGGCCCCGCCGGCGCGCTTGTCCACTACGCGACGGAAAATCTCTGCGCCAAACCGGAAAACCTCCGCGGCCTGCAAGAATACCGCAGCGCAAAAACGCTCCTGCTCGACCCGGCGACGCTGCGCAATCTGGAGATTTTTGAATCCAGCCGCGGCTCCCGCCAAAACGCGCTCATCAGCGCGATCAACCGCACTGTCACCGCCGCCGGTGCCCGCCTGCTCGAACGCTGGCTGGCCGCGCCGACCCTCGATCTCGACGAGATCTCCCGGCGCCAGACGCTCGTCGGCGATTTCCTGAACCACTCGCCTGAGCTTACGGAGCTGCGTGCGCAATTGCAGCAAGTCCGCGACATCCCACGCATCCTCGGCCGCCTGCAAAACCGTCTGCGCAATCCGCGCGAACTCGGCGGCGTGCGCGACACCCTTGTGCAGCTGCCCGGCCTGCTCGCAGCTGGCGCGATGAATTGCGGCGTGGTCGACACCCTCGCCGCACGCGTCACCGCCCTACCCGCCTTGAGCGACCTGCTCGCGCGCGCTCTGGCCGACGAGCTCCCCGCGGATTTGCAGGAGGGCAACTACATCCGCGCCGGATACGATCCCGAGCTCGACCGGCTGCGCTCGCTCACCAGCGACAACAAAACCTGGCTCTCCACCCTCGAACGCCAAGAACAAGAACGAACCGGAATCAAGAGCCTAAAAGTCCGCTTCACGAATAATTTTGGCTATTACATCGAGATCACCAAAGCCAACCTGCACCTCGTGCCCGCCGACTACATTCGCCGCCAAACGACGGTGAACGGCGAGCGCTACGTCACCGAGGAGTTGAAGAAAAAGGAAAAGGAGATTTTCCACGCCGAAGAAAACGCCCTCGCCCGCGAGCTGGAACTCTTCGGCCAGCTCGTCGCCGCCGTGCTCGACGAATCGCTCGCCCTCGCCCACACGGCCGACGCGCTCGCCGAGATCGACGTGCTCGGCGGCTGGGCGCTGCTCGCCCGCGAATGGGACTATTGCCGCCCGACGCTCGACGACGACGATGTGCTGGAAATCATCGAAGGCCGCCATCCCGTCGTGGAGCAGGTGCTGAAATCTTCCGCGAGCACCGGCAACCAGTCCTTCGTGCCCAACGACACCACACTCTCGCTCGACGACGTGCAGATCGCGCTCCTCACCGGTCCCAACATGGCCGGCAAATCAACCTACATCCGGCAGGTCGCGCTCATCACGCTGCTCGCGCAGATCGGTTGTTGGACGCCAGCGAAGAGCTGCCGTGTCGGGCTGGTCGATCGGATTTTTTCCCGCGTTGGCGCGAGCGACGACCTCGCGCAGGGCAATTCGACCTTCATGGTCGAGATGAACGAAACCGCCAATATCCTCAACAACACCACCGACCGCAGCCTCATCATTCTCGACGAGATCGGCCGCGGCACCTCGACCTACGACGGATTGAGCATCGCGTGGGCCGTAATCGAGCACCTGCACCGCGACGCCGCGCGTGGACCCCGCACCCTTTTCGCCACGCATTACCAGGAGCTCACGCAGTTGGAAAAACACCTGCCGCGCCTGCGCAATTTCTCCGTCGCTGTGAAGGAATGGAACGACGACATCGTCTTCGTTCGCCGCGTCGTGCCCGGCGCCGCCGACCGCAGCTATGGCATTCAAGTCGCCCGACTCGCCGGCCTGCCGCTCAGTGTGATCGACCGTGCGAAGACGATTCTCGCCAAGCTCGAATCCGATGACACCACCGTCGAACTCGCCGTGCCGCAGGCCAGACCCAGAAAAAAGGTAACGATCAAGCCCGACGACGATGAGCAATTATCCCTACTCTGACCGGGTATTTTCCCTCATCGCCACCTCAGGCCGAATGACGGATTGAACCGGGTGGCCGGTATGACCTTAGTGGGGCCACGGCATGCTTTCCTTCGAAGAACACAGAATGATCGTCGAACAATCACCGATCCTGATCTGGCCGGCGCGCACAGACAAATTATGCGAATGCAGAGACGGTCTCCGGAGCCGTCTCCTCCACCGCTAGCCGCCCTGATCGGCATTTTAGGACAACATCATGGCTACTTTCTGCGTACTGGTGGTGGACGATGAAGAGTCGATCCTGAAAGTAATGAAGTCGTTTTTCGTCCGCCGTGGCGACCAATGCCAAACCGCCAATAATGGCGTCGAGGCGCTGCAGGCCGTAAAGATTAAAAACTACGATCTGGTCCTGACCGACATCTCGATGCCGGGCATGGACGGGATCGAACTCATCCGGCAGATCAAGGCCCTTCGTCCTCAAACCCTCTGCATCATCATGTCCGGCCTCGGCACACGAGGCGACATCCTCTCCGCACTCAAAATCGGCGTCTTCGATTTTATCGACAAACCGATGTACGATCTCGCCGCCCTGACCATGATCATCGATCGCGCGGCCGAAAGCAGCCAGCTGCTGCGGGAGCGCGACTCCCTACTGGAAAATCTGCGGGTGCAGAATTCGAAACTTGAATACAGCCTACTGCGCCTGCACGAGGCCTTCGGACAGTTGCAACAACAGGAGGAGGTGCTCGTATCGGATCTCAACAAGGCGCAACGCATGCAGCGCAAGTTTCTCCCCGCCGGTTTCCCCTGCACGCCCGGATTCAATTTTTTCGGCTACTTTGCGCCCTGCGAACAGCTGGGCGGCGATTTCTTTGGCACCCTGACACTCGCCGACGGACGCATCGCATTCTACCTCGTCGATGTCGCCGGACACGGGGTGAGCGCCGCGATGATCACCGTCACCTTTCGCGAGCTCATGCGCGCTCGCCGTCATGCCTCGTCCGACGACAAGCTCTTCGGCGAACCCTCCCAGGTGCTGCACTACATGAACGAGGCGCTCCTAGAGGAACGCTTCGACCCCCCGATTTTTGTCGCGATGATTTACTGTGTGCTCGATCCGCGCACCGGCGAAATCAGCGTGTCCTGCGCCGGGCATCCGGCCCCCATTCTCGTTTCAGGCTTGAACGAGGTGCAGGGCGTGCGCACCGGAGGCACCGTGCTGGGCACCCCCATCGCCGCACCGTACTCCACCGCCAAATGCACACTCAAGCTGGGCGACACGCTGCTTTTCTATTCCGATGGCCTACCCGACGCGCGCAACTCCGGCGAGCAAGAGTTTTCCACCGCGCACCTGCTGGAGTTCATGGCCTCCCAGCACAACCAGCCCGCCGGAGTGATCGCTGAAAAACTCGAAAAGCGCGTCCGCAAACATCTCGACGGTATGCAGCAAAATGACGACATCACCTTCTTGGTTATCACGCGTGATACAGCCAAAGCCGAACCTAAACCACTCAATACCGGCCAGCTGATCGAGAACTCGGTCAAGATCGTCATGACCGGGCGGCAAGCGGAAACGCAGACTGGCACGCGGGGGCGTATCCGCGCCGGCTTCACGGATGGGGCCTGCTTTATCCGGCTGGAAGGACTCATGTCCTGGCAGATGGCGGCGGCCTTTAAAGAGATGATCCAGCAGGCGGGCCAGCGGGCCTCGCCCCCCTTCCACATCGACCTCTCGCAATGCGAGGGCATGGACTCCACCATGCTCGGGCAGCTCCTCATCGACGCGAACGCGGTCGTGCTCCATACACCGAGCACGCGCGTGAGCAGCCAGTTGCTGGAGATGGGCGTGTTCAAAACCTTCATCATCGACGAGCACCCGTGCCCGCAGCCCGAAGTCTCGCTCGACATCACACCGAACCAATCTCAACAGGCTTGCACAGACCTAATCCTTTCGGCTCACGAGGCGCTCTCCGAGGCCTCGGCGAGCAACCGCCAAAAGTTTACCGACGTCGTCACCTCACTTCGCTTCGCGAAACCAGAGGCCTGAGGCCAAGAGCCCGGAGTTTTTGCATCAAAGCCAAGCCCCATTGAGATTCTTACAGAAGAAAACGAAGATCATGAAGACACGGCTCTGAAAAACAGAATCGCTTCATTCTCTTCGTTTCCTTCTGTGAAAAATGCAGCAGCTTAGGGCCTTTGGTAAAAGCCAGCGTGATCAGGCCAGCTATTCTTGTGGATAGACGAGGATTCGGTCGTGCACGAGAAGCACGAGATCTTTTTTGCTGTCGCCCGTCACATCGGCGATGATGCTTTCGCGCGGCTCCAGCGCGCTGCCCTTGCGCCCTTGGAAATGCTGGTCGGTTTCAAAGACCTTGAAATGGATGCGGCTCCCCCAGCGGTCCTCAGGACCGCGGCTGAGGATTTCGAGGAGGTTTTTGTCCGGGTCGACACAGACCAGTTCGGCACGGCCATCACCATTGAGATCGCCCGCGATCACGTCGGCATAACTGACGTTGGGCAAATCCGTCGCATGGGTTGCCTGCGTGGCGGGTGCGAAATCCTCGCGCGTCAGCGGCAGCCACCAAAAGCGATCGCGGCCAAAAATAAAGGCCTCGGTGCCGCGCTTGGTTTTTCGCACCGCACTGCCGACGACCTCGATTTTTCCGGCGGGCACGGAGTCGGTGACGCGGTAGAGCGCCTGCTCGTTGGCTGAAAGGATTTGAAACTGATCGGTCTTTTTGTCGTAGAGCACGATGTTCGGCTTTTTGGCGCCAGCCGAAGCAGGCAAGACAAACGCCGTGGCAATCTCCGCATTGGAATCGCGCGCGTTAAACTGGTCCACCACGGTCAACTCGCCCGTAGCCGTCAGCCGCAGCGCGCGGGCAAAACCACCGGTGCTGACCAGTAGCTCCTCCTTGCCGTTTCCATCGAGATCGCCGGTCGAAAACGCCGCGGCCTCAAGATTGTCGACTAAGCCGCGGCGGAAATTCGCCGCAGCCGAGGCCTCGGTGAACTCGAACTTCTCGCCCTGCACAAAAAGCCGCATCGCATCGAGCGGCGTGAAAACAGCGATGTCGAGTTTGCCGTCCTGATTGGCATCCACCAGACGCACGGCGCGCGGATCGGTTTTCAGCCCGGTCAGCTCGATCGACTTCACCAACTCCGCGCTGTCGTCCTTACGCGCCAGAATATCGAGGAAGCGCTTCCCTTTTTCTTCGCGCAACAAAACCAGACGGCTCTCACCGTCGCCCGCGAGATCACCTGCGGCGAGCGCCAGCGGGCGGCCCGTGGTGGGCAGCGGCTGCGGATAACTCAGCCGTCCATCGCGGTTAAACCCCGCCACGCCCACCGCCTGCTCCTTCGGACTGGCGACGAAGAGCGCGGCGCGTTTGCCCTCGCCCCAGTTGCCCGCCGCGATGCTGCGCGCGTCCGAGAAAACTGGATACTTCTGCGCATTGGAAAAACCGCCGTCGCGCTGCCGCAAATAAATGAAAACCTGCGCGCCATCCGGATCGCTCACGGCGATGTCTTCGAGCCCGTCTCCATTAAAGTCGGCGAGCGCGTAGCTGGACGCCGTCTTGCTGCCGGGGCGCGGACTAAAAACACGAGGCCGGAGCATTGGCGCTGACGTAGCCGTGGGCGTGCTCGGGGTTATCTGTGGCCCGAGGGAAAACACCTCCAGCTGTCCGGTCTGATCCTGCGCAAAGGCAAACACGGCGGGATGCCCAGGCGTCGCCTGATTGAGCACCTGCAGCGTGCAGCGCGTGGGCTTGATCGCGTAGGCGAGCTCTGGGCCGAATTGGTGTTCGCTGGTTTGCAAGCGCACGCGAAGGTTATCGCGGGTGTTGGCGCAGAGGTAGACGAAGTCGGGTTTGCCATCGCCATCGACGTCGCAGATTTCCAAGCCGTAACACCCCTCATCGGGCAACGCGTAGCGCTCCGGCGCGGAGAGTTCGCCGCTTTTCTCCTGAAAATAGACTGCGAGCTCCTTCTGCCCGAGCACGACCAAGTCGTTTCGCCCATCGCCGTTCACATCGGCGATTTTCACCGAACCGACGAACTGGATCGGCACCGGCGCCTCAGCGATTTTTTTTTCCAACCAGGTGCCATCGGCCTGATGGTAGCGCAGCGTGAGCGCCTGCGGTTCGCCGGTGTAGGCGAGATCGGCGCGGCCGTCGCCATTCAGATCGCCGGTGACGAGATCGTAGATGGTCACGCCGGTGGTGATGCTGATTTTCCTAAAATGGGCGTCCTCGACCGTGGGCTCCCAGCGGTTGGCGTTGAGGGATTTTGGCACCGACTCGTTCGGCGCGCCCGGCTTGAGCTGGTAGAGAATCTCCACTGTCGAACGGTCGTTGTTCGCCAGCACCAAGTCCGCCAAGCCGTCATGATTGATATCACAGGCCTGCAGCGCTCGGGTGTTCCAATCGAGCTTGAGCACTTCCGGGCCGCGCAGCGCGACCTCGGCGGAACCTTTATCAGCGGCGGCCAGAAAGACCGATCCAGTGGCAAGAAACAGGGCGGAGGAAACGAGGCGGCGCAGGGTATTCACTTGGCGTAACTGAGGGTGGAGTTGAAATAGAGTCCGTGGCTGTCGCGTGTGACAAAGCCGGTCGAGGTGTTCCAATACTTCGCCACCGCCGCGGCGTCCGGTTTAGCGGTGAGATCAAAAGGTGATTTTGAGCGGTTCGGCTTTCCAAGCGTATCCTCCGAGTCGTCCGCGTCGGCTCCCGTCTGGCCAGCCATGAGGGGAGCGATCTGCAGAAGTGTCTCGATGATGCCACCCATCATGGCGCGGGTGTTTTGGTATTGGAAGACGCAGGCGTTGGCTGGCACATCTGCCAGGGCGGCCTTCACGTCGGGCTGCTGCCAGAGCGAGGGCTGTTTGCCGTCGAGACCTTGCAGCGCAGTCTCCAAGATGGCCGACGTACCGACGGCGATGAAGACGTACTGCGGCGTGATGGCGTAGCTAAACGTTTTTTGCCCCGGATTGGCCTGTGCCGTGACTGCGGTGAAGATCGTCTGTCCGAGATATTCGCGCTTGGTGAAGAGCTTATCGGGTTCAGGCCCGGCCAAGCGTTTGAGCGCATCGACGGACTTGGCGAAAGCGGGGGAATTGTCCAGCGCGAGCGCGTAGAGCTGGTCGTAGGCCGTCAGCGGCGCAGGCTTATCGGCCGAAGCGCCGGGCGGCATGGCGCTGGCGACAATCAGCTTTGCGCCGAGGCTTCCAATCAAGTCGCGCTCCAAGTCGATGCCGAGCTGGTTATTGAAACTTTTGATCTGGCCCTGCACGATGCCGCCGACCAGCGGATTCAGGCTGTCAATGAAGCCGCGCAACGCCGCGTAGGCGTCGGGCAGACTGAAGCAGGCGGAGGTTGCCGTGATCCATTTGGCAGAGACAAAAGCGGGCTGCGCCACCGGGCCGTCGCGGTAGGCGAGAAGTTTGAACAGGCCGCGCAACTCCGAATAGGTCAGCCCGCCTCGGAACTGGGTGTTGTCCTCGCCGAGCAGAGCGCTGAGGTAGCAGTCATTGATTTTATCCAGTCCGACCGCGTCGAGAATCGTACCCGGCGGCAGCCCCAGCGGTTGCGCGCCGGTGCTTTGGGCGCGGGCTTCGATGGCATTTTTCAGCAAGGGGAAAAGCGCCGGCATATTAACCGCGAGAGTGAGCTGGGCGTCGGGATTTTGTTTTTTGATTCGCAGAAAACGCTCCGACTCGCCGAGCGGAGTGGCGCAACGTCCCCGCTGAAGTGCGTCGATAGCTTTTTGCACGGTGGCCTTCGACGGGCTGATAAACCAGATGCCATCGGCCATAGCCCAGACGAGTTTTTCAGCGCCGCCTTCGTCCGAAGATTTGTGATAAAGGTGGAGCGTCACGCCAGCAAAGTCCTCCGTCGTGGGCGCGTTGCGGCCTTTTTCATCGGCTTTGGTGATCACCGCGGCGACGCTCTTGGCGTTAGAGCCAAGCTCAATGAGCGCAAGTAAAGGCAGGTCGGCGGGAGCGGTGTCGCCCAGCGGGAAATCCACGCCGGTCAGCGCGATAAGAGCGTCACCTTTAGCCATGGCGAGGAGTTCGCTCACGGTGTGGCCGTTCTCGGCCTTGGAGAGTTCATCCCACGCGTCGACCTTCATCTGAGCGCGCAGCGGCGCGAGAAATTTTTTGATCTGCGTGTCATTCCACGTCTTCGACCACGGGTTCTGTCCCCAATTTTTGACGAGCGCAGGCACATCGTGAAGGGAGATGACCACCGGACTTTGTTCATCCACAAGGTTGGTCAAGGGCACTGCGGCCACGACGCGCGCGGCCAGCACAAACAATAAACCGAGGAAACTGGGTCGAAACAAAGAAGACATAGTAGGGAGTTAAAAGATTTTTATTGTCGCTATCGAAAGGCTAGTCACTGGGCCAGACGCGCGGCGGCTAGCTCAGGGCTTGACGATCTTGCGGGCGGCGTCCGGCATTTTGACCAAGCGCGGCGGCTCGAGGTACCGATAACCGGCGTTGGCGTTGCGCGGATCGAAGGCGAAGGCGTCGCGGTTGCGCAGAAAATTTTTCACCACATAGGCGGGTATGGCGAAATTGAGCCCCTCGATACCCGCCATCATCGCCTTCATGTTATTCACGCCGATCACTTCGCCGCGCAGATTCAAGAGCGGCCCACCGGAATTGCCGGGATTGATTTGGGTGGTTGTCTGAATGTAGAGTTGCCCTTCCATCGGGCGGTTGCGCGTGCTGATGATGCCCTGCGAAACCGTGCGGTCGAGGCCGAGCGGACTGCCGATGGCAAAGACGGTCTGGCCTTCGACCAGCGTGTTGGAATCGCCCAGCGGCACTGTGGGGAAAACGGTGCTTTGCGCGTCCTCGATTTTCAGCAGCGCGAGATCGAGCCGTGAGTCGATCGCGACGATGCGGACCTTGTTGAACGTGACGCGCTCCAGATCAGCCGTGCCCCGCCGGAACTGCGTGACGGTGATCGCGTATTCGCCGGCGACCACATGCTCATTGGTCAACACGTAGCCGCTCGGATCGATGATAAAACCAGAACCAAGCCCTATCGGCGTACGCACCTGCACGACGGCTTCGCCGACCCGATTGACGTTCTCGTTGACCGTCTGCGCGCCCTGACCCGAGGCGACGCGGTAAAGATCGCTATTTTCATCGGACGCGGAGGAGGCCGGAGCGTTTTCTGCCACGATGCGTTCGATCTCGTCGCGCGGCACAGTGAGCACGGTAAACCCGAGATCGAGAACAACCCGGTCCGTGCGCTCGAGCAGGATTTCGCCCTGCAAGGCGGAGCCGTTTTTTAACTTCAACGAACTCATCGCAAATGACGGCTCAGCCAGCGCGAGCCCCAACGCGATAAGCTTGAAAGTCACTTCACGCAAAGGACGCGGGCAGGCTTCCGGGTTTGCAACCGCAGGGACTTCTTTGCAGTTCAACTGAGCGCGGGCGAAACGAATCATGGATAAGAAAGGCTACGACACTTTTCGCCCTCCTTAAAGCCCGGATTTATTTCGTTTGTACAACGGTTTCGCGGAAAAGCGGCGAGACCGGCTTCAGTCCGAGGCGCGTTCCTGCGTTTAGGTCACCGCTGGTGTCACGGGCGCAGCTGCTGGCGCAGGCTCCTCGGCGAGCACAGTGCGCAGGCAGAAGTCGCCAAACTCTTCGCGGAGCTCACGTTCGCGGGCGTAGCGTTTGATGATCGGGCCAAGCAGCGCGAGGCTCTCGTCCACCGTCACCGATTGCCGGTAAAGGGTGTTGAGGCGCGTGCCATTATACTTGGCGCCGAGATAAATGGCGTACTTGCCGGGCGCTTTGCCAACGTAGCCGATTTCGGCGAGGTACGGCCGGGCGCAACCATTGGGGCAACCGGTGACGCGCAGGCTGATCGCATCGTGGCGCAGCCCGGCTTCGTCGAGCACGGTTTCAAATTTTTCAAGAAGCTCGGGCAAGAGGCGTTCGCTTTCAGCCAGCGCGAGGCCGCAGGTGGGCAGCGCGACGCAGGAAATGGCATTGAGGCGCAGGCCACTGCGGGCGTTTTCGTTGGCCAAGCCGTGCCGAGCGAGAATGGCGTCGATGATCGGCTTTTGCACGTCGGTCACGCCGGAGATCGTGAGATTTTGCGTGGGCGTGAGGCGGAAATCGCCGGTGTGCATGCGGGCGATTTCGCGGAGCGCGGTTTTCATTTTCCAGCCGGGCACGTCCTTAATGCGTCCGCTGAGAATATGCAGGCCGTAAAACCACGTGCCGTCAACGCCCTGATGCCAACCGTGCGGGTCCTGGATGGTGGTGAACTCGAACCCACGGACAGCGCCAAGGGCGAAGCCCGCGCGTTTTTCCACCTCGGCCTTGAACCACTCCAAACCGCGGTCGGCGATGGTGTACTTGAGGCGGGCGTGCTTGCGGTTCGTGCGGTCGCCGAAGTCGCGCTGCGTGGTGAGCACGGCGGTGCCGAGGGCGATCAATTGATCGGGCGTGATGAAGCCGAGCAAGTCGCCAAGGCGCGGATACGTTTCGGCGTTGCCATGGCTCATACCCTGGCCGCCGCCCACGACGACGTTGTAGCCGACGAGCTGGTTGTTTTCTACGATGGCGATGAAGCCGAGATCTTGGGAGAAAACGTCGATATCGTTCGAGGGCGGAATGGCAAAGCCGACCTTAAATTTGCGCGGCAGATAAGTCGGCCCGTAGAGCGGTTCGACCTCGGGTTCGCCACCGGCGACGAGCTGATCGTCGATCCAGATTTCGTGATACGCCTGGGTGTGCGGGAGCGCGTATTGGCTCCAAGCGCGGGCATGGCCGTGGACGAGCTGGTGGACGACGCTGCGCTCGGGATTGGGCGCGGCCATGACGTTGCGGTTCACGTCGCCGCAGGCGGCGATGGAATCGAGCAGCACCTTGTTCAACTCCTTAATGAGCGGGCGGAGGTTGCCTTTAAGCACGCCATGAAACTGAAACGTCTGCCGCGTCGTGAGGCGGATCGAATGGTTCGCCAGTTTGTCGGCGACCTCGTCGAGGAGGAGCCATTGCTGCGGGGTGCATTGGCCGCCGGGCAGGCGAACGCGAAGCATAAAGCCGAAAGCTTTTTCCTGCTTGAGCTTGGTGCGTTCCTTGCGCAGATCGCGGTCATCCTGAAGGTAGAGCCCGTGGAATTTCGTCAGCTGGTTGTTGTCCTCGCCGATCGCACCGGTGGAAGTGTCGAGCAAGTCCTGCGCGATCGTGCCGCGCAGAAAATTAGAGGCTGCTTTAATGCCCTCATTGCCGCTGAGAGGCTTCGTGCTGACCACAGGTTCGGAGCTCATGTTTAAAAAGGAATGTGCGTGAGTATGCGGTTCGGGCAAGCGAAGATTAGTTATTTTATCTAATCAGTCATGATAACAGTTTTAGGGCGGCTTCCTGCTTACATACAATCACATCGAAACCCAATAAAACCTCCGAACAACCACGCGATCAGCCTGCACTCAATTCCAGCGAGACATCGGAACGCGCGACCATGCCCAGTTCGGCCCAGAGTTGGACAAGATGGAGCTTGTTGCAAATCTTGTGGCCCAGCTCACGCACCTGCATGTAGTCATCCGGCTCTTCCAACGGCGTGCCTAGACGCCGCTGGATCAAACTCAGATCTTCGATCAACCGGTGCAAGGTACACCACTCTTTCGTCACAAGCTCGGGCGAAACCACGGGAAAAACCCAAGGGGTGTATTTATACGGTGAGGAGGGGGTACTCATGTAACACTCGCTATGCCCCGTATCGTAGTTTCGCGGAAAAACTTTAGGCAAATTTATTGGTTTTTGTTGCTATTAGAATAAATTAAAGGGTGCTATGGAAATCCTACTGAGGCCCGGCGCTGTTCTTCGATCGTAGTGACTTACCCACCAAACCGGCTTCGGCCCAACGTCTTAGCGCCTCACCCGTGAGCGAACGTTCGGCCGACTCGATCTGCGAACGCGGGCCAGCGAAGACGATTTCACCGCCCGCCGTACCGCCGCCCGGGCCGAGGTCGATGATCCAGTCGGCGAGATTGATGACGTCGATATTGTGCTCAATCACGATCACGGTGTTGCCCGCGTCGCGCAGTTTGAAGAGCAGGTCCATCAGGTTCTGGATGTCCGTCCAGTGCAGACCGGTGGTGGGCTCGTCGAGGATGTAGAGCGTCTCTCCCTGCTGCCGCTTGCTTAGTTCTAGCGAGAGTTTCAGACGCTGCGCCTCGCCGCCAGAGAGCGTCGTCGCGGGCTGGCCGAGCGTGAGGTAGCCGAGACCGACGGCGTTGAGCGTCTCCAGCTTGTCCATGATGCGCGGGATATTTTTAAAGAGCGTCATTGCTTCGCGCACCGTCATGTTGAGCACGTCGGCGATGGATTTTCCGTGGAAAAGAATCTCCAGCGTCTCACGGTTGAAACGCCGCCCGCCGCAACTCGGGCACGGCGCATAGGCGTCGGCCATGAATTGCATGTCGAGTTTGATCACGCCATCGCCCTGGCAACGCTCGCAACGACCGCCGCGCACGTTGAAGGAAAAACGGCTGGCCTTATAACCACGCACTTTCGCCAACGGCACCTGCTCGAAGAGATCGCGCAACAGGTCGAGCAGTTTGGTGAAGGTCGCCGGGTTCGACCGCGGGCTGCGGCCAATCGGTTCCTGATCCACCTGCACGAGCTTCTGGAAGAAATCGAGGTTTTCGATGGCGCGGTGTTTGCCGGGAATGGTTTTGGCGCCGTTGAGTTTCCGCGCTGCGGCGGCGGCCAGCACATCGTTGACCAACGTGCTTTTGCCGGAGCCAGACACGCCCGTCACGCAGGTGAGCAGGCCCACTGGAAAACGCGCGTCGACGCGTCGCAAGTTATGCTGCTCGGCCTCGCGCACCGTCAACCAAGCGGCGTCGGGCACCTTCGTCGCAGCGTCTTTCACCACCGACATTTTTCGAGCGAGAAACGGTCCCGAGCGAGACACGTTGTAAGGCTGCGCCGCACAGGCCTCCGGTGTACCCTGAAACAGGATACGCCCGCCCTCGACGCCCGCCTCGGGTCCGAGTTCCAGAATCTCGTCGGCGGCGCGCATCGTGTCCTCATCGTGTTCGACCACGAGCACGGTGTTCCCGCGGTCGCGGAGCTCGCAGAGCGTTTCGAGCAGCTTGCGGTTGTCGTGCGGATGCAGGCCGATGCTGGGCTCGTCGAGCACGTAGATCACGCCCATCAGGCCCATGCCGAGCTGTGTCGCGAGCCGCACCCGCTGCGCCTCGCCGCCCGAAAGCGTGCCGTAGTCGCGGTCAAGCGTCAGATAACCCAAACCGGTTTCGAGCAGGAAATGCAGGCGCTGCTCGATGCCAGTCACGATTTCACGCACGGCTTCGTTGCCTGCCATGCTGGCGACGAGCTCGCGGCCAAAACGTGCCGCCTCCTCAACCGAAAGTGCAAAAAACTCCGGCAACGTTTTTCCGCCGACGCGCACCGAGCCGCTGCGGGCATTGAGCCGCGTGCCATGGCATTCGGGACAACCACCGCTGACCATGAACGTCGTCAGCCGCGCGCGAAAGCCATCGCTGTCAGTCTCGCGCCAGCTCTCGTCGAGCAGCGGAATCACGCCCTCAAAGGGCATCGCCTTGGGCTCGCGCATCCGGCGAAGCTTAAAAGCAAACAACCGTTCGCCGCCGCCAAAGAGCAGTGTCTGCCGCACTGCGTCGGGCAGTTTCTGCCACGGCATTTCCGCGTCGAAGGGCAACTGCTCAGCGAGCTGTTTCAGCAGGGCGTTGTGCTTAATGATGAGATTTTTCCCGCCGATACGCCACGGCTTGAGCGCGCCCTCGCGCACGGATTTCTCCGGATCAGGAACCACGAGTTCAGGGACAAAACGTAACTTCCGCCCCAGCCCTCCGCAGGTCGAGCAGGCACCCTCGTTGTGATTGAAGGAAAAATGCCGTGGCGTGAGTTTTTCGAAAATATCGCCGCACACCTCGCAGGAAAGCGACTGGCTGAGCAGAATCTCGCGCCAGGGCGCGTCGGTCGTTTTTTGCGCAAGCACGATGGCTCGGTCGCGTCCTTCGCGAAAGGCAAGTTCGAGCGAATCAGCAAGCCGGCTGCGCTGCTCCGTCGTCACGACAAGACGGTCGATGACGAGATCGACGTCGACTTCTTTTGCGCCGGTGGGCACGAGCCGAGCGTCGTCGAGATTTTTGATTTCGCCATCGAGCCGCACGCGTTGAAACCCGCGCTGTTGCAGTCGCGGCAGCTCTTCGCGCAGCACACTCGGCTTGGCCCGCATGCACGGCGCGAGCAGCATCACGCGTTCGCCCGGCGCTTCGGCGAAAATGCGCAGGATATTGTCGTCGAGTGAACGCTGCACGACGCGTCCGCCGTCCTTGGGGCAAACTTGCTCGCCTTTCAACGCCCACAGCAACCGCGCGTAATCGGCAATCTCCGTCACCGTCGCGATGGTGCTGCGCGGCGAACCGCCGCCCGTGCGCTGTTCGATCGCGAGCACCGGCGAGAGACCGTGGATGAAATCGACGTCGGGCCGCTTCAGCTGCTCCAACACCTGGCGCGCCTGCGTGCTGAGCGACTCCATATACTTGCGGTAGCCCTCGGCGTAGATCGTGTCGAAGGCCAGCGACGACTTACCCGAACCACTCGGTCCCGTTATGACGACGAGTTTCCCGCGCGGCAGCCGCAACTCCAGGTTCTTCAGGTTGTGCTCACGGGCGCCTTTGATGTGTATGTGGGTTTCGGCCTGCATCGTGCGAACGAGCAGATTCGCCTGTTTTCCCCACAGGTCAAAGCGGGATCACGTTTTCACCTCTGCGCCGGGCGACTTCACGCCCGGTCCACTTTCAGAGTTGCTTCGCCGCGGGATTGACTGCCCTTTAACGGATATGACTGAGCCTGAAAACGCCCCGTTCCTTAGCGGCGCCCAACGCCGGTTGCTGGCCTTCACCCTCGGCCTGTTCGCCATCGTCGCCACGGTTACCCTGCTCGCCTTTGTCATCATCGTGCTAGGCCGATTGGTGGGGCATTTTTCCGGCGTGCTCTGGCCGCTGGCCGTCGCTGGCGTGCTCGCCCTCATCCTGCGCCCCGTCGTCGACAAGGTGGAAAAGCGCCTCAACGGCCGCCGTATCTTCGCCGTCTCGGTGCTCTACGCGGTATTCCTGCTGGTGACGGCCGGCCTACTCATCACGTTCATCCCGCCGCTCATCGACCAGATCCTCGATTTCGTTGCGTTTCTTCCGTCGGTTTGGACCAAGGCCGTCGAGTATGTAAAAATCCACTACCCGAGCTGGGTCGCGCTGGGTAACAAACTCACGGACAATCCCGCCATCAACAGCGCGCTCCTGAGCATCCAAGCTGAACTCAGCAAACTGCCCGGTCTGGTCGTCCCGTCGTTAAAGGCGATGAGCGAAGGCGTTTTTACGGCGTTCGGGTTTGCCGCCCATCTAGCGGTCATTCCGATCTATCTTTTCTTCTTTCTCCTTGTTCGGCGCGACCTCACGAAAAGCCTCCCCGACCACCTACCGTTCCTCCGCCCGTCCATTCGAGATGATGTGGTTTTTCTCGTGCGCGAATTTGTAAACATTGTTGTATCCTTTTTCCGCGGACAACTACTGATCGGCCTGATCATGGGCGTGCTGTACGCGCTCGGCTTCAGCATTGTGGGACTGAAATTCGGCCTCTTCATCGGACTCGCGCTCGGCCTGCTCAACATCATTCCCTACCTAGGCACCATCATCGGCATCGTCGTCACGCTTCCCCTCGCCTTCTTTCAACCCGACGGCGGTATCAGCCTCGTGGGCCTCGTGCTGCTGGTCAAAATCATCGTTCAAAACATCGAGGGCTGGATCATCACACCGAAAATCATGGGCCAACAAACCGGCCTGCATCCCCTCGCCATCATCGTGGCAATTTTCTTTTGGGGTACCGCCTTCAAGGGCATTATCGGCATGATCCTCGCGATCCCGCTCACTGCCTTTTTTGTGACGGTCTGGCGCTTCGTGCAATGGCGCTACTTCCATCTCGCACCGCCGCCGCCCACTCATGAGCCTCCGCCCACCTCCTGAAACCTGCGCCAACTGCGGCGCAGACATCCCGCGCCACGCCCGCGCCTGCCCCGAGTGTGGTGCCGACGAGCGTACAGGCTGGGCCGAACAAAGCCTCTACGACGGCCTCGATCTGCCCGGTGACGACGAGACCGACTCGAGCGAAAACGGTTGCGCCAGCCGCCCGCGCCGCACCTTCGGCTGGCTCTGGTGGACGGTTGGCGTTCTACTGGTCATCGCCTTCGCGCTGACCGCCCTCGGCCTGCGCTAAAATTACGTCAGCTCGATCTTCACCGCCGCCGCGCATTCGCGGGCCCGCTCACGCGCTTCAGCCATGGTCGAACCGGTTGCCACCGCCACAGCTAAGCGACGATGTCCGCGGCACTCCGGTTTCCCAAACAACCGCACCTGCGTTTCCGGCACGGCGAGGGCCTTTTCCAATCCCGAAAACACCGGCACGCCCGAGCCCTCGCCGAGCAACGCGACGCTGAACGCCGGTCGGAACAGCTGGATCGGCGGCACCGGCAGGCCGAGGATGGCGCGCGCATGTAGCGCAAACTCCGTCCATTGCTGGCTACCGATCGTGACGAGTCCCGTGTCATGCGGACGCGGGCTCACTTCGCTGAAGATGACCTGGTCGCCACAGACAAAACACTCGACGCCAAAGATACCCCAGCCGCCCAAGCTCTGCACCACGGTTTTGGCGATGTGCTGCGCGCCCGCCCACGCCGCGTCCGACATCGCGCAGGGCTGCCAGCTCTCGCGGTAGTCTCCGTCGATTTGCACATGACCGATCGGCGGACAACATTGAATGCCGTTCGCCGCCGACACCGTGAGCACGGTGATCTCATAATCAAAACGCACAAATCCCTCGACGATGCAGCGGCCAGCTCCCGCGCGCGCGCCTTCCTGCGCGTAACGCCAGGACTTCGTCATGTCAGCCGGCGTTTTCACCACGCTCTGACCGTGACCGCTCGACGACATCAACGGTTTTAACACGCAGGGGAAACCGAGTTCTTTGACCGCCGCCAGCGCGCTTTCCTCGGAATCAACAAACCGGTACGGCGACGTCGGCAGCCCCAGCTGTTCCGCAGCGAGACGGCGAATCCCCTCGCGGTTCATCGTCAGCTGCGCGGCGCGCGCCGTCGGCACGACCCGTTGCCCCGCCTGCTCTAATTCCACCAGCACATCGGTCGCGATGGCCTCGATTTCCGGCACGATCAGATCGGGCTTCTCCAACGCGATGACACGGCGCAGCGACAGCGCGTCCATCATCGGAAACACGTGACTGCGGTGCGCCACCTGCATCGCCGGCGCACCCTGATAACGGTCGCACGCGATCACCTCGCAACCGAGACGTTGCAGCTCGATCACGACCTCCTTGCCCAGCTCGCCCGAACCGAGCATGAGGACGCGTGTGGCGTGAGCTGTGTTGGGAGCGCCGAGTGTTCCGGGTTTAAACATGCGCCGAGCTTGGAAGTCCGCCACGCCCCGGCAAGTCCGTTTCTGCTCGTCAAAACCACTCCGTCCCCACCCGCGACGGCTGCGGCGTTTGTAACGTAATACGTTACAAACCGATTGAAACCGCCAACGCCAAACCGAGGACGACGCAGCGATTCTGATTGCCCGGGGCGCACTATTACGACGGCCTTGGCGGCATGGGTGCCAAATACTTTCCCTCGATCAAAGACATGAAGGCCAACCTGCGCTTTCAGCAGAAACAGAAAACACAGCCGTCCACAAAAAAGACCACCGCGCTCCCGCCCGCGAAATCCTCGGCGAAGAAATAGGCCGCGCACCTGTCGACTTACCGTGATTCAGCGGGGCGTGCCGTGGCGGTGCTCATGCGCAGCACTTGTTTCAACGCCTCGGAATCAAAAGGTTTTGGCAGACTCTCGACCTCACCCCAAGGCGTGGCGCGTTTCCCAGTGGCGGGAAGCGCCCCCGAAATCAAAACTATCGGCAGATTAGGAACCAATCGCCTCAGACAAGACACTGCCCCATGATCCGAATCAATCTCGCAAGAATCAATGACTGCGGCGGCCAGCACTTCCTTCATCTGCGCCGCCAGCGCGAGCAAATCGGCGGTGTCTCCGGCATTCATCACCGTCAGTCCGACCTGCGCGGCGTCCTGTGCGATGACGCGTCGCACCGAGGCCTCATCCTCTGAAACCAAAACCACCCGCTTGGTGCCGTTTGCCATCACTTCAGGGGGGGCCAACGGCCGTTCGGTCGACAGCACACGGGCCGGAAGAACCAGTTTGAAACATGCTCCTTGGCCGCTTCCGCCCGCCCGCTCCAGCAGTAATTCCCCTCCATGCGCGACGGCGATGCTGCGCGAGGCAGACAGCCCGATTCCGCGGCCCTTCCCCTTGGTCGAGGCGAACGGCTCGAAAAGCGCAGCCGCCATCGCCTCCGGCAGGCCTGGGCCATTGTCCTCCACGCGAATCACCACCCGCCCGTCCTCCACTTCAGAGCGGACAAGGATGAGTGGCAGCTTCGACGCCGCAGAAGCTTCGAGCGCGTTGACCATCAGATTCAGCACCACCTCGAATACCTGGCCCTCATTGCCCATCACATCGATATCTACAGTGGCGTTAATTTGTTCGGTTATGCTCAAAAATTGCGGCCCTCCTTTTCGATGCCGTACCAGCGAACACACACAGGAAATAAGCGGATTCAGCCGGAAGGCCTCCGGCTTCGTAGGCCGTCCGGTCGAATAATCACGCAGCGTCCGCGTTAACTGCGCCATGCGGCTAATCGCCTCATGCAGCAGCTTGTCTCGATCCACTTCCCCGATCTCCAAAGTAATGCCCATGATACCAGTAAGGATGTTATTGAGATCATGCACCAAACCATCAGCCATGCGCCCCAGCGAGGCCATGCGCCGATTCTCCTCCTCGTGTCGGCTCTGTTCAACCAAAGCGATCTCCGCCTCGCGACGGGCTGTAATATCCGTGCGGATGGCTATAAAAAAAGTGATTAGCCCCTCCTCCCGAAGCGGAGCGATCGTCGTATCCACGTAATAGAGACGCCCGTCTTTCGACTTGTTGCAGACCTCGCCACGCCAGGTCCGTCCGCTTAAGATAGTGCTCCAAAGCTCCTTGTAAAACGCAGTGGAGTGCCGCCCCGATTTGAGCAGCCGATGGTTTTGCCCAATCAGTTCAAAACGGTTGAAGCCGGAAATCTCGCAGAAACGATCGTTGGCATAGACGATGGTTCCCTTTTTATCCGTGATCGCGATGATGCTTTCTTGGTCAACGACGCGATGGACCATTTCCTCGACGCCTTTAGGCAGCAAAAACGTGGCTGGCATCGTAAAATCCGGTGAAGGATCGGCGCCTTTAACTGATGCCGCAGCCAGCACGGCCTTGACCCCCGACACAAGCGTCGCCAGCGCAAAAGGCTTGGCGAATATCTGCCGAACCACCCGGCCATCCTTTAGCCAATCGGGGATTTCCGAGCAGTTTCCTGATATGATCATGATCGGCGTCGCTGGCTGCTTGTTTTTCGTCACGCGCACCACGTCTGCCCCTGTGCCATCGCCCATAAAATAGTCCGTGATCACCAACTGGAACGTTTCGTGTTCCAGCGAAGTGACGGCATCGGCCACCGTCAAAACCGACACCACATTGTAGCCTGCCTGTTTCAAAATCATCGCGGTCAAGACGAGGATCGAACGGTCATCATCCACAAGCAGGATGCGAGGGGGTACATCATCCATACAAAAATAATGTACGCCTACGCCGCCGGGGCAATACGCCACGCCACTTCCGCTAAAATCATTAGCGACGCTATTTTTTGAGCCGAACTAGCCTCCGCGCACTTGACGCCAGCGCCAAGTGTGTGGCTCGGCCCATTGACCGACCGTCAACTCCAAGTCGATCACCTCGCCAGCGGCAAAACTCCCGGCCTCAGCGCGCAAGATGCGGTACCCCCAGTGCGGCGCGCGACCGGCCTCCAGCGGACTCGTGCTCAACGTCAAATCCTCGTCCGCCCTCGCTCGGAAAAACACCACGAAGCCATCCAGCCGCCCGGCATTCACCACGGTGCGCTTTACGCGAATCATCGGCGGCAGGTCGGCCATGTTTATCGTCTGCAAATCCACCGTGAGCGCCGCCTCGGGCCGGCCGAGAAAATGTTCCACCACGCCGAGATCACTGCTCGCGTGGCTGTAATATTCGGGATCCTGCGGGCGGCTGCGCTCTAGGCACGAACAATCGAAACCGTGCGCATTGAGCTCCCAGATAAACGGAATGCGCCGCTCGTCCCGCACCTTGATTGGCTCGCAGAAAAACTCAAAACGCGCCGGCACGATCCGCCCGTCGGGCTTGAGCACGCGGTCGCGCAGGTCGATCACGTTCGCCACCATCGCCTCGTCAAAAAGATAATCGCCCATCTGCTCGTGTAAAATCACATCGACGCGGTCCTTTAACTTAAAATCCCGGCTGTGCGTCGTGATGAAATCGACGTTTTTGATTCCATTATGCGACGCGAGCCGACGCGCATGTTTCAAAATCCCCGAGTGATCCAGCGCATACACCTTGGCCGCGCCTTGCCGCGACGCAAAAGCCGCCAGCACACCGGTGCCCGTGCCGAGATCGATCACGCGGTCGCCCGGTTTAATACTCTGCGCGATCGCCGCATGATAAAAGGCCATGCGCGGCCCGTCCGAGAGCATTTTCTCCTGCTGGCTGAACTGCGAAAAATACCAGAGATTAAATTCGCGGTACGCGGCATCCACACCGCATTCACGGTAAAACCACGCTTCCAGCCAAGGCCGCGCATGCACCCATTTCCCGCACCGTTCCTGCCCGCGCCGCAAGGCCGAGAAAACAGCCGCGCTGAGACGCTGAAGACTTTGAACAAACATAATTGAAGGGCCTCACGCGACCCAAACGCCACCGTGCCGACGCTCTTGCGTAAACGCAATAGCCGACACCGCCCCACCTCGTTTCAAGGTCCTCGCCTGCATATCCACCGCTCAAGTTTCCCTCCATGAATCCGATAACTACTCATTCGGTCAAAATCCACAGCCTGCGATGGTGATGCTGATCCGCCCGCGGTCAGCCTTACTTTGAACTTCAAAAGACGGAAAGTACTCCCGCGCACATCACAAGCTTTGTCTCCCAGCAAAAAACAACTCACTGCATGAAATGGACGCTGAGCAGCCATATCCTCATTCCAACTATACTGGTGGTGGCCGCATCGCTGACACTCGTCAGCGTCGGCAGCTATTTGCAGTCCCATCGCGCTTCCATCGCGAACATCAATCACGAGATGGAGCAGATCTGCGCCACCACCGCGCTACACCTCGACGACTGGTTCGCCAGCCAGCAGCTCAACCTTGAAAGCTGGGCCGGTCAAAAAATCTACCAAACCGCGCTGCAAAATTCCTTCGTTGGCCAAGCCGCCGCCCGCTCCGCCAATGGCGATCTCGCCGCCACGATTCGCCGCTACGATCACTTCGAACAAATCAACCTCATCGACGCCTCCGGCCTCATCATCGCCTCCTCTGATCCGGCCCAGGCTGGCCAACTCAAACTAGCCGAAGCCGACTACTTCACCGCCGCGCTGCAAGGCCGCATCACCCTCTCCGAAGCCTTCGCCAGTCCGACCAGCGGCGCGCCCGTCATTGTCATCGCCGTGCCCGTGATGTCAGGCGACAAAGTCGCCGGCGTGCTGGCCGGCAGCGTCAATTTCTCCCGCTATGCCGAACGTTTCATCACCCCTGTAAAGGTTCAGTCGCAGGGCTACGTCTACCTCTACAACCGCAGCGGCCTCGTGCTCGCGCATCCCAAAAAAGAAGTCGTCCTGAAACTCGATCTGAGCAAACTCGACTGGGGCCGCCACATGCTCGACACGCCAGCAGGCCACGTCACCTACACCTACGCCGACATCGAAAAACTCGCCGTCTTCGACACGAGTAAAAAACTGAATCTCTCGATCTGCGCGACCCTGCCCATTGAGGAACTCAACCTCCCTTCGCGCCGCGCCGCCTACGTCAACCTCGCCATCGGCGGCGCCTCCCTCCTCATCACCCTCGGCGTCATCTTGCTCGTTGTGCGCTCCGTCTCGCGCTCGCTCAACCGGAGCATCGGCACCCTCAACGAAACCTCAGAAAGTGTCGCCCGCGCTGCCGATCACATCACGGCCGCCAGCCAGTCGCTCGCCCAAGACGCCAGCCGCCAGGCCGCCTCGCTTGAGGAAACCAGCTCCTCCCTCGTGGAAATGTCGAGCACCACACAGCGCAATGCCGAACATGCCCACAACGCTAACGAACTCGCCAAGCAGGCCCGCGACGCCGCCGAACGAGGCAGTTCCAATATGGCCAACATGGCCGCCGCCATGCAGGCCATCAAAGTTTCCAGCCACGAGGTCGCCAAGATCATCAAGACTATCGATGAGATCGCCTTTCAAACCAACATCCTCGCCCTCAACGCCGCCGTCGAAGCCGCCCGCGCCGGCGAGGCTGGTGCCGGTTTCGCCGTCGTCGCCGAAGAAGTACGCAGCCTCGCCCAACGCAGCGCCCAAGCCTCCCGCGAAACCGCCACCAAGATCGACGACGCCCTCGGCAAAACCACGCAAGGCGTCAACTTCAGCGAACAGGTTGCCCGCGTGCTCGAAGAGATTGTCGCCAAAGTGCGCCAAGTCGACGACCTCGTCGCCCAAGTAGCCAGTGCCTCGAAAGAACAGAACCAAGGCATCGCGCAACTGAATCAAACCATGACCGAGATCGACCATATCACCCAAAGCAACGCCGCCGGTGCCGAGGAAACCGCCAGCTCCGCCGAATCGCTCACCGCCCAAGCCGAGTTACTCAAAAACTCCATGCACGAGCTCTCCGCCCTGATCGGCGTTGCCGCCCATCACCCATCCGATACCCCTTCGTCGCGGACCTCCGCGACACCACCCCAACAAGTCGCCACCCGCACAGCGCACGCAGCACCACATTGATCGCCGTACCGTGATCGGATGGGGTCACAGTGATTACACCCGCGCCCCGTCCACACCCCGGACGGGCGGTTTTCCGCAGTAGGCGTTGCCCCGAACCATCGGCCCACGCAGGCCCAAGCGTTTGAGCGCGTTGAGTCGGCCTCAGGGATAACCACAGTGGTTGTCCCTGCTTCCCCACCTCTCAATTTCTGATGTTGAGTTCATGCCCACGCCGGGCACACGAGGGCTCATCGCCGTGGCCGCAAAAAACGGCCCAGTCTCAGGACTTTTTTCATGCAATCCTTCCTCGCCCACCTCAGATCGAAAGATCGCTGCGACCCGAAGGCTCGTGCAGGCCGCACTCGCGTTTCTGCCCGCCAAAGCGCGTATCCTCCTCGCGCATACCATCGAGCAACTTGCTCGTGCTGTGCACATCACCCATCGAGACATAGCCCTCGTCCCAAAGCGGATGATACGGCAGGCCGTTGGCCGTCAGGTATTGGTGCACCTTGCGGTTGTCCCAATCAACGATCGGATGGATTTTGGTGGTTTTATTTTGTTGCTGCACCACCTGCACCGCTTCGCGCGTGCTCGACTGCGAACGACGCAGCCCGGACAGCCAGGCCGTCGCGCCGAGTTCGCGCACCGCGCGGTCCATCGGCTCGACCTTGTTAGTGAAATTGTAGCGCTTCAGGCCCTCGATGCCTTGCTCCCATTGCTTGCCAAACAGCGACTCCTGCTCGGCCGCGGTCGAGGTGGGAACGTATTTTTTAAGGTTCAGCCCAAGTTTTTCCGTGAGGTCACGGGCGAAGCGGTACGTCTCGGGAAACAGGTAGCCCGTGTCGATGAAGATGACGGGGATTTCCGGGACGATGCGCGTGACGAGGTGCAGCATAACGGCCGCCTGAATACCGAAACTGGTCGTCATCACCAAACCGTCGCCATAGGCCCCTACCGCCCAGCGCACGCGTTCTTCAGCGGAGGCGTTCTCGAGTTCGGTCGGAGCGGAGGAAATCGGCGTGGTCATAATCGGACCGTAATCTCTACTTGGGACATGTCCTAAGTAAAGCCCGGCACCCGCTTTTCCGCAACCAGGCGCGCGATCACCTTTAGAACTCGGACGGCGGCAGCAATTGCACAATCGCACACAGGCGTGACGAATCACCGGCGAGTTTTTCGCAGATCCACACGCGGATATTCCACGTGATCTCGCCCATCTCGGCGACGCCCGAGGCTTTGGTGGGAATTTTTTTCAGCGGCGACCCGCGCAAATGCGGAAAGGTCGCCAAAGGCACATAATTGGGGCCGAGATGTTTTCCGCGCACGCGATAATCGAGGCAGCCCACTTTCAAGCCTTCCTCGCATTCATCGAACACGACGTCTTTGAGCGCCAGCTCCATGGCACACCAAATCGACCACGCAAGAACATCTTCGAGCGAGGAAGTGGCCGAGGGCTGCGCGGGCGGAGCATCAAAAATAAATTGGAAATCTTTCACGACGAGTGAGGGCTTTGATCGATTTCGGATCGGCCTGCCTAACAAAGGCCCATCCAGTTACCTCTTCATCGGCCCGTGTGCGCGCCAACTTAAGCCGACACTGCCACGTCGCGCAGAATTATTACACCCCACTCGCCGCCGCGCTGTCCGCCAGCCAGACGACCCGGTCGCGCCAACTACGCAAAATCTGCACCGGCGTTTGCAGCGGATCATGCGCCCCCGTCAACACGCGCTTCAGCATCGGCGCCTTTGCCGCACCCAACGCCATCACCACGATCAGCCCACACGCTCCGAGTCCCGCGGGCGTGATCGTCAACCGCCAGCCCTTTCCCGGCACCTCCACTGCCGCAAAAAAACGCTGCTCACTGTTTTTCAACAGCGCGCTGCCAGGAAAGAGCGACGCCGTGTGCCCGTCGTCGCCCATGCCGAGAAAACACACGTCATAGGCGCGCTCCGGCCCGGCTAAATTGGACCAGTCGCGCGAATACGTCGTGACCACCTCCGTGGGCAACATCGTCACCGGCCATGGGTGTTGCGCTTTGACCGGCACCTTTAACGGCGTGAGCAGCAACCGCTCGGCATTGCCAAAATTACTCTGTTCGCTGTGCAACGGCACCACCCGCTCGTCGCTCACGGTGAAATGCGCCGTCCGCAGCAGCTTTGCCGGCAACGCCCGGTTCGTCACGCACCAGCGATACCACTCCTGCGGTGTGTTGCCGCCGGTCAGCGCCCAGGAAAAAAAGTCTTTCGTCGTCCGCGCCTGCTGCTCCGCCGCCAGCTCGACGGCTTTGGCAAAAAGCTGTTCACGCGTGCCCACGATCAGGCGTCCGTAGTCGGTAGCTCTATCAGTTTTCATGCTAAAAAAACATCGCTTCACTCAACGCCGCGTCGGGTGCCAGCAGGCTGACCGCGAGGTGCATCGACGTCGCCCCCGCACCGAAGTCGGCCTCGATGCAGGCGCTCTTGCGTCCCAGGTCGCCCTGCCAGCTGAACCGATGCCCGTTGGCATAGTCAAAGTGCAACCCGAGCGAACCAGCCTCCACGCCTAACCCGGGCGCCTGTTCATAGGCGACAGCCGCCAGCGCGCCACAGCCGGCCAGCCGTTCACGCGTCCAGGCAAGTAGCACGCGTCCTTCCGCCAAAAAATCGCCGCCGTGCTTGACCGTCACCGCGCGCAACCCCTCCACCAACATCTCCGGCGCATAGCCGCTCAACAATTGCCCGATCGACTGACGCACCGGCAACAGCCGCGCATAAGCCAGATCGCGCACGACCTCGGGCCGCGGCCAAGGAAACGAAAGGATCACTGGATCGGCGATGGCCGAGTCGAAAAGAATGCGCCCCGAACGTCGCAAAAGATAAGGGTAGTCGTTGAGCCGATGAATCGCCGCGAAGCGATGCACCCAGTAGTACAACGGCAGATCCGTAATCAAACAAACCGACAACTGGCTCTCCAAATACTGACGCGCGCCGAAGGGATAGCTCAACAGCACGAACTCACAGCACCGCGTGTCGCCCTTCGTTTTGCCCAGATGGCATTCCCCGTAGATTTTCGCCCGCATCTCACTGCCCGGATCGTCCATCGGCAACGGACACAACACCACCACACGGCAGGGCGAACGGCGCGAAAAACTCACCGCCGTCTGAAATTGCGCGAGCGCATCCTCGACCGTCGTATCGAATCCGAGGTGCAACACGAAATTCACCTGCGTCGCCTTCACATCGTCTGAGGCCGGCGCGGGCCCGCCGCTCGCCGCCGTGTCCTCCCACATTTGGGCCAGACTGCGGGTGATCGCACCAACAGGAACTTCGATACCGGGCAGGGCGTTAAAAATAGCGGCCATCTTATTTCAACCTCAGAAGTCCAAACGCCAAAACGCACAACCGGTCGTGGCTTTTGCCCTGCCAGAAAGTTTTTTCATTTTGCTCATTAGCCTTTGTGATTTGTTCGGTCCTCACGGTTGCCTCCAAGCATGCTGGCTCGTCGTGAGCAGCGCCTCGGCCTCCTTCGGCCCCCACGACCCCGCAGCGTATTCGCCCATGCCTTCGCGACCGGCGGCCGCCCATGCATCCAACACCGGCGTGTACAGCGCCCACGAGGTTTCCGCCTCATCGCCGCGGATGAAGAGCGTGCTGTCGCCGATCATCGCGTCGAGGATGAGTCGCTCATAGGCCTCCGGCGTGTTTGAGCCGAAGGTCGTGCTGTAGCGAAAATTCATCTTCACCGGCTGCATACGCGTCTCCAGCCCGGGCACTTTTCCGTTGAGCACCAAACTCAGCCCTTCATCGGGCTGGATCTGAAACGCGAGGGTGTTGGGCGCGAGCTTGAACCGGTCGCTCCCGGCAAAGAGCGTGCCGGGCGGACGCTTAAACTGGATCGCGATCTCCGAAACGCGTCGGGCCATACGCTTGCCCGAACGCACGTAAAACGGCACGCCCTGCCAGCGCCAGTTGTTGATCGAGAGCCTCATCGCCGCGAAAGTCTCCGTCGCGGACTCAGGATTGATCCCCGCCTCTTCGCGATAGCCCGGGACCTGCTTCCCTCCCTGCATGCCAGCGGCGTACTGGGCGCGCACCACATCGCCACCCGAACCAACCCGCAGCGGCTGGATCGATTTGAGCACCTTCACCTTTTCATCGCGCACCGCCTCGGCATCGAGCGACACCGGCGGCTCCATCGCCGTCAGCGCTACCAGCTGCATGGTGTGATTTTGGATCATGTCGCGCAACGCGCCGCTCTGCTCATAGTAACCGCCGCGCGTCCCCACCCCGACATCCTCCGCCACGGTGATCTGCACCGAGTCGATGAAGTTGCGGTTCCAGAGCGGCTCGAAAATGGCATTGGCAAAACGCTGCACCAGCAAGTCCTGCACCGTCTCTTTGCCTAGGTAATGGTCGATCCGATACACCTGATGCTCCTCGAAAACCGAGCGGATCGTGACATTCAACGCCCGCGCCGTGCCGAGATCGCGGCCAAAAGGTTTTTCAATAACCACCTTCGAGTGCGAACGCCGCCCGAGGTAACGCGCCGCCAGCCCGCTCGCGCCGAGGTTCAGTAGAATCGGTGCAAAAACCGAGGGTGGCGTCGAAATATAAAAGAGCGTCTGCACCTCGCGCCCGATTTTTGTTTCGATGGCCGAGATGTGCTTCGCGAGGCGCTCAAACGCCGCGCGCTCATCATAACCGCCCGCCACGTAACTCGTGTTGCCCGCCAGCCGCCCCCAGACATCCGCATTCACTTCACGCCGGGAAAACTCTTTGATCGCTCCCGCCGCGATGACGCGAAACTCATCGTCGGAAACTGCCTTGCGGCCAAAACCGACGAGAAAAAAATCCGCAGGCAGCAGATTGTCGTAGCCGAGATTGAAGACCGCCGGGATCAGCTTGCGCGTCGTCAGATCGCCTGACGCGCCAAAAATCACCACCACGGTGGGCGGCGCGCCGCGATGTTTGCTGAGACCTTGGAGAAACGGATGACGGATGACGTCGGACATATTTGAAATTGAAGTGAGCGACGCAATGCGGTCGGAAAACAAACAATCCTTCACGCAAAAACGGTGCAACCGTGGCGAAAGATTTTCATCATTCCTATAAATCGCATCGAGACCGGCGCATAAAAGCCCAACCCGTTCCGAATGGCAACTTACAGTCGAAAATCCTTGGGGAAAAGCGGCACGTTTTCGAAATGACGCACCTCGGCCCCGATGCCGCCAGCTGTCGTCCGCGACACTTCGACGATATCAAAGCGGAAAGTCCACGGCTGCGCCGCCGAACCAAGCGCCCGTAGATAAGCTTTGCTGGCGCGGAGCAGCACTTTTTTCTTATTCCGGTTCACCGCGTGATAGCCGGAAACCAGCGCGCCGGCAGCACGCGTCTTCACCTCGACAAACACCACGACCTCGCCCGCCCGGCAGACCAGATCGATCTCATCGCGACGGTCGCGCGGACTGCGCCAGTTGCGCGCGACAATGACGCAACCCGCATGCTCGCGAAGATAGTCCGCCGCCAACCTTTCGCCCTCCGCGCCAGCCCGCGCCGTGTCGGAGGCGCCTCGCCAGTCCGCCCACCAGTTTTTCAACCCATGCCACATGCACTCGATCAAGGCTGCGCCGAACCGGGAGACAAGCCCATTTTGGCGCCCTGCCTGCGTCCCTCCCTAAAATCTCGTATCCTTCCAATCCTAAAATCATCAACCGATCACGCTCAACACGTGTCGCATCATCACGGCAAACACAGTTTGCATGACTGCGCTTTCATTCTAGCCATTGAGGAAGTTTTTCTCCTGAAATGCACGCTGTGCAAACGTCTCCCGTGAAGCCAAACCAAGCCGATCAAGCTGCCTCCGAACGCATCGAATCCCTGCGCGCCCGCCTGAAGGGCGAGCTCCACACCGGCGTCACGATGCGTCGGCTCTATGCCACCGATTCCTCGGAATATCAGGAGATGCCACTGGCCGTTGCCTTCCCGGTCGATGAAAATGATATTCACGAGCTCATCCGCTTCGCCGCGGAGCACGGCATCGGCCTCATCCCGCGCGCCGCGGGCACATCGCTCGCCGGCCAGGTCGTCGGCGCCGGTATCGTCGTCGATATCTCGCAGCACTTCGGCAAAATCCTCGCCATCGACCCCGCCCGCCGTCGCGTGCGCGTGCAGCCCGGCGTCGTGCGCAACGAGCTTAACCACGCGCTCAAGCCGCACCAGCTGCTCTTCGGTCCCGAGACTTCCACTGCCAACCGCGCCATGATCGGCGGCATGGTGGGCAACAATTCCTGCGGCTCCAACTCCCTCGTCTACGGCAGCGCCCGCGACCACCTGATCTCTGTCCGCGGTTTCCTCAGCGACGGCACCGAGGCCACCTTCGAGGCGCTCGACGCGGAGCAATTCGCCGCTAAGTGCGCCGGCCCAGACACGCTCGAAACCAAGATCTATCGCCGTGTCGCCGAACTTCTCAGCAACGCCAAAAACCGCAACTCCATCCGCGAAAACTTCCCGCTGCCCTCGATCCCGCGCCGCAACACCGGCTACGCGCTCGATCTGCTCATGGACGCCCAGCCGCTCGATCCCGCGTCGGCCAAACCATTCAACCTGTGCCAACTGATCGCCGGCTCCGAGGGCACGCTGTTCTTCGCCGTCGAGTTTGAACTCGATTGTAATCCGCTGCCGCCGCCCCACGCCGCGCTCCTCTGCGGACACTTTGCCACCGTCGTAGAATCGCTCCGCGCCAACCTGCTCGCCCTGCCCTACAAGCCCAGCGCCTGCGAGCTGATCGACCACCACATCCTCGACTGCACTAAGCACAATCTCGAACAACAGCGCAACCGCGCCTTCGTCCAAGGCGAACCCGGCGCCGTGCTCGTGGTCGAAATCCGCCGCGACAACCGCGCCGAGGCCGAGGCCGCCGTCGCCGCGCTCGAACGCGACTGGCGCGCCGCCAAATACGGCTACGCCTACCCCGTCCTCTGGGGCGACGAGGGTAACAAGGTCTGGGAACTGCGCCGCGCCGGACAGGGCCTGATGAGCAACGTCACCGGCGACGCCAAGCCCCGCGAGGTCGTTGAAGACACCGCCGTCGACGTCAAAGACCTGCCCGACTACATCGCCGAATTCGACGCCCTCCTCCGCACGAAATACGGCATCGACTGCGTTTATTACGCACACGCTGGTTCGGGCGAACTCCACACCCGCCCGCTCTTCGACCTCAAAAACCCCAAAGGACTAAAGATGTTTCGCGACGTCGCCACCGACATCGCCCACCTCGTAAAAAAGTACCGCGGCTCGCTCAGCGGCGAACACGGCGACGGCCGTCTGCGCGGCGAATTTATCCCGCTCATGGTCGGCGAACACTGCTACTCGCTCATGCGCGAAGTGAAGCGCGCCTTTGACCCGAAAGGCATTTTCAACCCTGGCAAGATCGTGGACACGCCGCCAATGGACACCCACCTGCGCCACACGCCCGGCCACGTCACACCGGAATACGAGACGCTCTTCGACTTCAGCGAAGTCGGTGGCATCGTCCGCGCCGCCGAGAAATGCAACGGCTCCGGCGACTGTCGCAAAACCCAGATCGCCGGTGGCACCATGTGCCCGAGCTACATGGCCACCCGCGAGGAGAAACACACCACCCGCGCCCGCGCCAACATCCTCCGCCACATCCTCAACGATCCGGTCAACGCCACGCGCCCCTTTGACAGCAAGGAAATCAAGGAGGTCATGGACCTCTGCCTCTCCTGCAAAGCCTGCAAAACCGAGTGCCCGTCCAGCGTCGACATCGCGCGCCTCAAAGCGGAATTTCTCCAGCACTACCAGGACGCCCACGGCGTCTCACTGCGCTCGTGGATGATCGCTCATTTTGCCGATAGCGCCAAGGTCGCCTCGCTCTTCCCGCGACTCTACAACGCCGTTTTCCAAGCCGCTCCGCTGCGCCGCCTCTTCAACCGTCTCGTCGGCTTCCACCCCGATCGCACGCTGCCGCGCCTCAATTCACAGACCGTGCGCAGCTGGTTCGCCCAACACACGCCGCTCGCCCCGCGCACCACGCCGAAGGGCCGCGTCCACCTATTCTGCGATGAGTTCACCAACTACAACGACCTCGACGCCGGCATCGCCACGGTGGAACTGCTCGAATTGCTCGGCTACACCGTCAACCTCCCACGCCAGGTAGAAAGCGGCCGTGCCGCTTTCTCCAAGGGCCTGGTTCGTCGCGCCCGCGGTTTCGCCGAGGAAAACGTGCGCCTGCTCTCCGGCGTCGTCACAAATGACGAGCCGTTGCTCGGCATCGAGCCCTCGGCGATCCTCGGTTTTCGCGACGAATATCCCGCGCTAGTCGCCAAGCCGCTCCGCGCCGCCGCCCGCGCCCTCGCGCCGAACTGCCTGATGGTCGATGAATTTCTCGCCCGCGAAATCGAACGCGGCCGCCTCGACGCGAGCCTCTTTACCGACGCGCCGAAGAAGATTCGCCTGCACGGCCACTGCCACCAGAAAGCCGTGGCCTCGGTCGAGCCGACCGCGCGCCTGCTTCGCCTGCCAAAAAACTTCACCGTCGAGGTGATTCCCTCCGGCTGTTGTGGCATGGCGGGTAGTTTCGGTTACGAAAAAGAACACTACGAAGTCTCGCAGAAAGTCGGTGAGCTCGTGCTCTTCCCCGCCGTACGCGAAGCCTCAGCCGAGACGCTCATCGCGGCACCTGGAACCAGCTGCCGCCACCAAATCCACGACGGCACCGGTCGCGAAGCGCTGCACCCCGCGCAAATCCTCCGCGCCGCCGTGCGCTGAGTAGCATCATCCAGACATAGCCTGCCGCAGGGAAAACCCCTTAGGCAGGCTGCGTGGTTCTGCACGTTAATTATAGCTACCTCAGCGCTGCGGCGACGGCACTTACTTTCGCGCCCACGCGCCTCTTTGGCGAGGCGTGACGTATTGTCCCCCTGTTGCATACCCTACAGGTTCTACCTCCGTGCAAATTAAAATTGCGGATGCGTCGAGCGCACCGCTTTCCGATAATATTCCGCTCAAGGAAAAGCTGATTTACGGAGCAGCGGGCATCGCCGATATGTGGTCGTCGTACACGATGATTCGGCTGCAGGTGCCCGTTTTTCACGGTGATGCTTGGGCTTTCGCCCTCTTTGGGCGGTATCATCATGGTCGTGTTCCGCATCTGGGATGGCTTCAGCGATCCGATCTTCAGCTGGCTATCGGATAACACCCGCGCGCCCCAGTGCCTCAAGGCGCTCCTCACTGGCGATGCAGGACTCCTCAAACTTTTTGCGCTCCTCTATGCTGGGCATCGCGCCGAGCACGCTTTGCAGCGTGCTGTCCTCGCCGAAGATCTGCACGCCGTTGGCCAGGACCCACTCGTAGCCCCCGCTCTTGGTTCGCATCCGGAATTCGGTGCTGAAGGGGCGGGTCTGATTGGGGAACTTGCGGTCGGTGCAGTCGGGGGCTGCGGCGGAATCGTCCGGGTGGACGAGGTCGTGCCAAGTCGTTTCGACGTTGGGCAGATCCTTGTCGAGGAAGCCGAGCAGGTTCTTCCAGGCGGGCGAGTAGTAGAATTGGCGGTGGGCGAAATCGAGTTTGAAGAACCCGAGCTGGCTGCGCTCGATCAGCGGGGCGAAGCGGGCCGCCGGGCCATTGGGGGCGGAGGGCGCGTGCAGGGCTCCCGGTTCGGAAAGGGCGCGATCGGCGGCGGTGGCCTTGCTGCACATGGGCGAAGTAGAGCGCCGGCTGCACGCCCACGATGGGCTCGATGGTGACGGTGACGTCGAAGGTGGGCGAGCGCTTCGGCTGCGCGGTGAGCGTGACGCCGTGGGCGATGCTTCCGGTATCCAGGAGTGCTAGCTACTGGGTCTCCAGCCACTCGGGGTCGGAGGAAACGACCTCGAAGACGAAGAGGTTGGGGAACGAATCGCCATGCAGTGCGCCCGGATCCACCTGCCACCACTGGCTGACCGTGGCGCTGGCGTATTGGATGGTGCCGTCGGCGGTGAGAAGAAGGGTGGCGGCGTCGCGTGGGGGCTCGAGCCAGGCCCGCGCCCGCCCGGCGAGGAAAGCGATGAAAACAAAGCTGTCGTTAAGGCAGGGAATCTGGCGAAACTCCGTGCCTCCGGCGGCGAGGAAGGCCCGCTTCCCCTCGACGGCGATCTCCTCCAGCGTCTCCAGGCAGTCGGCGGTAAAGGCGGGGGTCATTACCAGCAGCTTCTTCACGCCGGACTTGGCTAGCCGCACCAGCTCGCGCGAGGAATCGGCCTTGCGCAGATGGCGCACCGGCACGCCGTGGAAGCTGATGAGTAGGTGATCGAAGTCGCCGGCGAGCGCGGGCGCGGATACGGTGTGCAGCGCCTCGATGTAGTCGGTGTCGGCAAAGAACGGTTGCACGGTGGTGAAGCGCAGCCCGGGGGCCACGCGGCGAGCCTCCTCGTAGACTTTAACCACGACGGTCTCCCAGCTCGACATCGCGTAGTGCGAATATTGCGGGATGAGGAAGACTTCGCGCACGCTTAAGTCGCGCAGTTTCTCGAGGGCGCCGGTGATCGACGGCTCCTCGTAGCGCATGCCGGCCAGTACGGGCAAGCCGAGCGCGGTTTCGAGTTTCGCCCGCACCTTCTCCGTGGTGACCGGCAACGGCGCGCCCTCGGGCGTCCATACTTGCGAGTAGGCGTGGGCGGATTTTTTGGGCCTTACGCGCAGGATGATGCCCTCGAGGAGCAGGAAACGGAACCACGCCGGGTAGTCGATCACGCGCTCGTCGCCGAGGAAGGCGCGCAAGTAGCGGCGCACGTCGGGGACGGAGGTTGAGGCGGGGGAACCGAGATTGACCAGCAGCACGGCTTGCTCGGGCATGGGGCGTAGAGGTCGCGAGAAAGGGCGCGATGTCAACGGGCAAGGCGAGGTCATCGAGGAGGCGGTTGGCGCGCCGGGTGCGGCGTCGCCGCGCTCGCGGTATCGGCGGGTTGTCGCTCTGCCCCATCTCCATTGTTGCAATGAACACGGACGCTGGACCAAAGATCAATTTGGCGTACCGACGGATTGCAGCTATGGGACGCTCATCTTCGTTATGCGTAGCCGATAGAGCAGCACGGGGATGGCTATCATGTACAAAACGTAGGCCCCGGCATAGATACATCGGATCTGAACGGGATCGCGATAAGGGTAGGCCACCACCCGATAGCATTGGCGGCATTTGTACACGCCACGGCAAGCCCAGCGCCTGCATCGCCCCGCTCACCCGAGAGCTCGGATATAAAACGCGCCTCATGCGGCTTCTGTGGGTGAACTGCCCAATGAGGCCTGCCTCAAACCCGGCCGCGGCGGGCTTCGAGTTCGGCCCGAATTTTGGTCACGCGGGCGTGGGATAAGGGATAGCGTGCGAGTAAAAAAAGCACGGGTGTCAGGAAAACGGTGGGGAGGATCGCGAAGCAAAGCCGCATGTTTAAAAATACCTCGGGACTCTGATTGGCGCGTTTGGCGATTTCGAAACCGCAAGCTACCACGACCACACCCGCGAGCCCGTAGGCGATGGAGGTGGATGCCTTGGTTATCCAGGCGAAAATCGCGTTGAAACCGCCTTCACGGCGATCGCCGCTGCGTAGCTCCTCAAAATCGATAACATCGGCCATCATCGAAGGAATCACCAGAAACATGCCAGTATAGCCAGGTGAGAGCAGCGAGCCGGTGACCAGAGCAAGCCACGGATATTTCGGGGTGTAGGTGAACCAGGAAACCCAGGTGGCGGCCATGATCATCACCGTGGAGATGATCAATGTCTCTTTTTTCCCGACACGTCGGCAGAGCCAGGTGAAAAACGGAATGGAAAGAATGCCCAGCACCATGGACCCCGTGCCTTCGATGCCAGTGAGTTTGCCGGCAAAAACGATGTCTCCCTGAAGTGCATAATAAGTGCGCAGGTAAAAAGTCTGGCCCTGCACCAGGTTGATGCCGAAGCCGAAGACCAGTGAAAAGATCGCGAGGATGCGGAAAGGGCCATTCGTGAAGGTGCGCTTGAAATTCGGCCAGAACGGCTCCTTCGGCTGGCGGCTGATAAAATCGGGATTGCGCTCCTTTACAAGAAAGGCGGGCAGTACGCTGATGAGCATGATCGCCATGCCAAGCGTGAGGCCCACGACCCGCATCCCATAGAGGGCATCGGGTTTGCCAGTGGTAGGGTCATTGAAGATCGGAAGCTGGGTGATATACCAGATCCAAGTGCCGAGCAGAGTAGCAAACTTTCCCCAAAAGGATTGGTAAGCGGAGATGCTGGTTCGCTCGTTAGTATCGGGCGTCATCTCCGTCAACATACTGCTGTAGGGCATAACCCAAACGGTGAAAGCGGCGTAGAAAACGAGGCCTACGCCGATGATCCAGCCAAATTTCATGGTCTCACTCCATTCCGGGCGTCCAATCCAGAAAAGAGGGAAGACGAGTCCGGTGAGCAAACCGCCCACGAGCACGTAGGGCCGGCGACGGCCCCAGCGGGTGCGAGTGTTGTCTGAGAGCCAGCCCATCAAGGGATCGAGGAAGGCGTCCCAAAAACGGAAGATAAGGAACACGATGCCAATGCCGACGGGCGACATACCCATGCCGTCCACGAAGACGGATCCACTAAGCACCTTCAGTAACTGGCCACCAAAAACAGTGACCATGAAGGAAGATCCGTAGGCGTTTTTCTTCCAAAAGGAGACCCGGTCTTCGGGGCGGATCAACGTGGGGGTGAGCGGAGTGGACATCGTATCAAATTAAGGAGAGGGCGACGGGGACGCGCATTCAGCGACGACCCGAAGACTGCCCTGGGCACCAGCCGCGCTGGTGACACGAATGACGATCCGTGTGTAGCCCGGGAGCGGCGCGTCGAACTTGGCGTCGAGCAGAGGGGCGATGTCCTGCAGCTCGATTTGGTTTGGTTCGGCTCCGGTGATTCGCAGGTGGAGCGTGCGTCCCTCCTGTTTGAGGCATACGCCGCCTGGTTCGAGGCTTGCCTGAGCGGCGGTGAGCCATTGCCAGGTGACTTCGGTGGGGTGATCGGCGGGGGCCTTCCAGGTGTCTTCGATCATGACCACGCCGTCCGAACGAAGGCTGGCGACGCGGCGAACAGTTGCCGCTTGGTCGGCGTAGGTGGAGTCGAGGTTGAGCTCGACCGAAGCACCTTCTGAAGATTTACGCATGCGCCCGATCGTTGCATGGCCATCTATATTTTGGCGGGCGTGATTGAATCGAAGAATATTATGGCCTTCGGGTCCGAGGCGGAAGTGGGCCCAACGCGCGCTGTCCTGAGCGTAGCTAAAAAACTGACCGTGGGTCAGGCCGGTGCGATTACGGACATCGAGGTAGTCTTCGATTTCGGGGTCGATGGCCCAGCGTACGCCGTTGGCTTCGAGTACAAAGGTGCCGGCGTCCATGTGGCCATGCGAGTAGTTGGCCGTGCCGCCCTTGATCGCGAGCCAGGTGGCGGCGGGATCGTTCCAGGCGGTGCGCAATACCGCGACGGGTTGATGGCCGCCTCCTTGCCAGAGGAGAGGACCGGTTGTGGGTTGATCGGTGGTTTCGGTTGTTGTCGGCCAAAGCAGGGCGTAGACTAGCCCGCGTCCATAATATTTGTCGCCGACCTCGGCCGCGCTGCGCACGCGTGCCCACTCGGCGCTAGCGAGATCGGGCCGTCGGGTCTCATGAGCAAACCAGAAGACAAGGTTTTGGTTCGCGCGGCCTGGTCGGGTGTCAAAGTAGTTGAAGAACTTTCCGCTGGGTCCGGTCAGCTGGTCGATCACGGAAGCGGAAACAGAAAAGCCGGGGAATTTTTCCAGATCGTAACTGGTTTTTAACGAGGAGCGAAAAGCTTCGATGAGCATGACGTGATAACTCGTGCCATAGGCCCAGTAGCCAGGCCCCTCGGGATAGAGGCCATCGGGCGCGTAGGCCGCCGCCGAACGTGGCAACATCGCCAAAGTGCGGTTGATGATATAGCGGGCGAGTTCGGGTTCTTTGTCGCCAATGGCCAGCGCCCCGAAAGCGAGTCCCGTGTTGCAAATCTGGTTCCAGTTGAAATCGGCCCAGAGAAAGCTGAGCTGTTCGTGGTCGTGCGTGGTGAGCTCGAGACCGGCGGTCTTGATTTTGGCGGCAAATTTTTCGCGTTCGTCGGGGGTGAGCTCCGAAAACAGCCAGTCGTAGCCGATGCTCAGGCTGAGGCAGGCCGTCGCCGGATCGAGAAAGTGGCCGTCCGTCCAAGGCGTTTCCGCGAGGCCGTGCATGACGGTGCGCGCTCCCTCCAGATAAGGTTTCTCACCACTGAGCCGGTACATCGCGGCGAGCGTGAGGATCCGGTGTTCGGCGTCTCGGATGACAGCGAGGAGATTTCCACCGGCATATTTGGGTTTGTAGGTAACGGGAGGTTCTTTGAGTACCTCATCGGCGCTTCGCCTCAGCAGGGCGTAAATCTCGCCTTGGCGCCCGTCGGTTTTGACGCGTTGCCGCATTTCGGCCCAACGGGCTTCGTCAGCCATCAACCGCGGGTGGGCGGGGAGGCATTTCATCTGCTCAATCGTGACCTTTTCCGGAGGATGCAGCATCTCTGGCGGCATAGGCTCGGCAGCCTGGCTGCCGAGGGGCACAAAAATCGCGAGGGCGGCGGCAACGGCCAGAAGAAGTGTTTTCATGGCAGCACGAAACCTAGGCAAATTATTTAATCCCAGTCGATTACTGCCGTCACCCAATGGGCTTTATCTCGAGAAATCTTTTCGTAGAACGACTGACAGTCCTTTGGGAGAACGTGACCCGATACGAGGCCTTCGGTGCGAATCGCTCCGCGGCGCATGCCGTCGAAAGCTTCTTGAACGAGGCTGAGACGCGAGGTCGTGCCCACCGGTGCGCGGTCCGGAATCATGCCTTCATGCGCGCCGATCAGAGCCACGTTTTTACGGACGATCAGACTGTAGAGATTTAACGTGACCTCGCCGCGAGGAATGCCGAGCAGCACGACGTCTCCGCTCGGTTGCACCATCTCCAGCGCGGGTTTGGCCATGGCCGCGATGCCGGTGGCTTCGATGATGGCGTCTGCGCTCGAATTTCCCAATACGGATTGCACGGCGGCCAAACCCGAACCTTCTGCCAGCACCGTATGGGAGATACCGTTACGGCGCGCGAGCTCCAGCCGGGCTGGTAGCACATCCTGCACGGCCACCCACGGGCAGCCCCGGGCTTGGAGCGTTTGGGCGGCGAAAAGACCAATTAATCCGGCACCGACAACAACGGCGCGCTGCGGTTTTTTGCGGAGCAATTCCACCCCCGTTGCAGCGATCTGCACCAGTCTTGCCAGTAGGATTTTTTCGTCCGAGAGGTCAGCGGGTGTTTCCAACCAGACGCGTTCCGTCGAAAGCAGATTCCAATGTGCGTGAAACCCAAAGAAAAAAATCCGTGCGCCCACTTTGGGTGCAGCCACTCCAGCACCGACTTCGACCACTTCACCGATGGTCGCGTAACCGGGACGAAACGGGTACTTCGCCCAGGTGTTTTTTGGATCTGGCAGGCCGATGTGGGTGCCTTCAAAAAAAGAAAGCTCCGTGCCTGGGCTCACAAGTGAACGGATGGTGCGCACGAGAACCTGCCCCGCGGCGACGGGCGGACGGCTTTGAGGGGCGGTCTCGGCGCGACCCACTCCCGTAAAAAAGATTTCGAAAGGGCTCATAAGGATATTTACAGATTTCAAGTGGTTTTAGCAGGCATTCTGGTGGTCAGCGTGCGGTCTCTGGACGTTTTGCTGAGTTTTTGTTTTTAGCCGAAGCAGCGGCTACAGCCAAAGCCTCTGCGTAGGCTTCGTTGTCGAAGGGGAGTGATACCGGCCGACCTTGCCAGCCCGAGAGTTGGATGGCGTTGACCAGCTCCAGGGACCAGATTCCCTCCTCCGCAGGTGCGATGAGGGGCACGTCGTCCAAGATGGCGTCGATAAAGTTTTCCAGGAGATGAGCGTGTTGTCCGCCGTAGTGGCGGGTGCGCTCCGGTGCCGGCTCTTGCGGGAGGACAATCTCCTTGGAGGCGGGAGCATCGAACCAGTTTGTAGAGCTACGGATGAATTCTGAGGAAGAGGTCGCGTTTTGCCACAAGGTGAGTTGCTCGTTTTCGAGAACGAGACGCCCGCCATCGCCAATGACCTCGATGCGGTTGGTCCCGGGGGCTTCACCGGTCGATGAGATAAACGTGGTGTGCATGCCGTCTGCGTACTCGAAGTAAGCGGTCACATCGTCCTCTGCCTCGATCGCGTGATGGCGGCCAAAACCACAGTGTCCCGTCACGGTCGCAGGGCGTCCGAAGATCCAGCGATACAAGTCGAGCGGATGCAGGGCTTGCGTGATCAATACGCCGCCGCCTTCGCCCTGCCATGTGCCGCGTCCAGGACGATCATCATAGTAGCGCTGGGAGCGGAACCAATTCGTCGCCACCCAAAGAACGCGTTGCACACGGCCGATACATCCGTCGCGAACCGCCTGGCGCAGGGCGCGGTGGGTTGGCGCTACCCGCTGGTTTACCATGAGGGCGAACTTCTGACCGGGAAACCGCGGGGGCTCGATCAAGCGTTTCCCGGAGGCATAGTCGATTGTTAATGGTTTCTCCATCATCACATGCAGGCCGGCGGCGAGCGCTTGCTGGCCGAGTTGCAAATGCGAGGACTGCGGGGTGGCGATGATGAGCGCATCGGCCGCCCGGGCATCGATCAAGGCGTCGAGTGACGTGAATCCCCGGGCGGGTGCGAAAGCGGCGTGGCGTGCCCCATCGGGATGCACCACGGCGGCCAGTTCGCCTCGGGCGACGTGGCCTTCCAGGAGGTTGCGCGCATGAAACTTGCCGATTTAGCCGATGCCGACCAGCGCCACGCGTACGGGGTTTCGCGCTGGGGAGAGGCTGGCTTTTTGCGCTGAAAGAGGTGCGTTCTGGCGATCATTGGCTAGGCGATCGGACGAGGCGGGGTTCATTGCTGATGAGTTTAGCGGAAAAGCTACGTTCTGTGTTTTACATTTTGCGACACATGCTTCGGAATTTGCGTCAATGAAGGTCGTTCGGAAAACCTCTGGCCGTTTTACCATTGGGGTATTTCTCGATTTGAATGGGGTGCCCGGCCATCGC
>Ga0209181_10000836_pt1 | contig 55692 bp, 46 predicted proteins | sample MAT05_FD_187208 | JGI IMG/M metagenome (GOLD analysis project Ga0209181, IMG submission 187208) | Freshwater microbial communities from Lake Fryxell liftoff mats and glacier meltwater in Antarctica - MAT-05 (SPAdes) (version 2) | ecosystem: Environmental > Aquatic > Freshwater > Ice > Liftoff...
CACCAATAACTTAGTCATTTTAGGTCAACCATTTTTTCATCAGACAACACTATTTTTCTGCGAATAGTGGGGCTATTTAAAGAAAAATAGCGGCCGTATGATGGAACAAAGGGTGACATCAAATGAATAAGTTAATGGTGCCGCGTTCCTTACCCGATTTCCGGATCAAATCCTTTGGGTCGCAACAGTTTTCTCCGCAATACCCATCCGATCAATAGTAAAGTGGCTATTATCCCAAACTGCCACCAGCGGGAATACAGGTCCGGAGGCAGGACGGTTCGGTCCGCTCCTACCACAGATAACCCGGCCCAGAAGTAAGGCGACTGCATGGCCGTTGGGACATTCGAGTCGGACAAATAATCTAATTTGGCTTGATGCAACGCAGCACTTACCGATGCTCCTGTCTCTATTTTTTCATAAAAACGGGTGAACAACTGCGCTGTGCTGCGGTCGTTGACCGTCCACAAGCTCGAAACGACACAAGCCGACCCCGCTTGTGCAAAGGCGCGGGCAAGGCTCATTACTCCTTCGCCTGCCTGCTGGGTGCCAAGCCCTGTCTGGCAGGCGCTGAGCACCACCAGATCGGCTTGGAGCGGCAATGCATAGATGTCGGGCAAGAACACCGGCTGATCATAGAGTTCAATGCGCGGCAACTGCTCTCCTGACGTGCCCGCATACGCATGGGTGGAAAAATGCAGTATCCGGTATTGTGCCGCCGCCGCTGCAATGCCTGGCCAAACTGCCTGATCACCAATAAGTTCTGAAACATTGCCGCCTGATAATACCTGCCACTCGGCGCGGCTGGATGGTAAGACAGCCAAGCCCCGAACACCCTCTGAGCAGACGGGCGCGATACCCAGCAAGTACCGGGATGCCTGGGAGATTAAATTGTTTTGTTGTTGCAGAGTGGCTGACGACCATGCATAGCGCACTGCATGGCGTCGAATCAGGTAGGAGGCATTGCGCAGGGTGGTCTGGCCGTTGGGCGCTGCGTCGAGCAATGCCTCGAATGGAATGAAGTTCAGAAATCCATCGGGTACAACGAGTAGCTTCGATGCAGATACGGCCTCCGGAGGTACTATTTTTTGATAAAGACTGTAAGCTGTTTGCAGATAGGCGGCAGGATCATTGAGGATAGATTGCGCATTGGAGAAAGCCGATAAGAAATCGGACACCATCGTTTGTATTTGCGCGTCGAGCGGCCACCGATGCCATACCGGAGGGGCATTTTTGTTGACTACAAAAACGTCTATAAACTGCTGGCTGACAAAGTATTCGAGCAGGGTTTCGCCTTCGGCTAAATGGCTGCTCACAGCAGATGTTGAAGCAATGCTGGATTTTAAATCCTCGCCTGGCAAACGGGGATAAGCAGCCGCGAGGGCGCGTCTGAGTGTGGCAATTTGGGTTGTGAGTGCATCGGCTTCTGCCCGCCATTGGGGAACAAGGGGACTTTGAGGTGCGAGGAGCAGGCTTTTTTCAAAAAAAGCACGGCTTTGAAGCAGGGCAGACAATTGCGCAAAGCGTGGATCTTGATCGGCCAGTCGCTGGCGCACCAGATTGTCGCGCAAGGCATCGAGCAGCAGGGTGGCTTTGCTTCGTTCGGCAATCGCGAATGCCTTTTCGAGGTATTGGAGTTCATTTGTTTTTTCGAACAGCACACGGGCGATCTGCATGGCCGCTGCTTCGCGGGCACGAGCGGTACTTTGCAGGCCCAACTTGGATGAATGGTATTGAAACACCTCCCGGAGGGTCGTTTCCGCTTTCCAGGCCAGATCGTGACATTCAGCAGCGCACAGCAGCCAACCGAGTTCGCCCGATTGCTGATACTGCCTTTCAGCAGCCTCGGCTTTGGTGGCAAGGGCTTCGAAAATGGCATTTTCTTCGTAAAAAGTATTTGGAAGCGGGTTTTCAGTGCTTCTTTTCGGCCTGAACGCGGGCAAGACGGCGGTCAGCGCACGATTGCAGGCTTCGAGCGCAAGTTGCGGGCGACTTTGCCGCAGGTAAAGTTTGGCGCGATCGTTTTCCAGTTTGCTGAATTCGCGGTCATTTACACCAAAAGCCAACCGGGCATCTGTGGAGGCTTCCCGGAGCAACCGTTCCGCTTCTGCCAGGCGATTCAGTTGGAAGCAGGCATTAGCAGCGGTTCGATAAGCGCGGGCGCGAATCGAACGGAGCGCGGTAAGTTCGGCGCTCTGTGCGTTGGGAGGTTTAATTTTTGAATTTTGGAGATTGAATCCGGCGCTTAACAGCCGCACGGCTTGCATGCCACTTTCGTATGCAGCGAGCGATTGTTCCTCGTCCAGTTGGGTTTGGGCCAGACCCCCTAGCAGCAATGCGCGTTGGGCGGGCGGAAGGCCGGGAAGTTGAAGCCCCCGGCGAAAAGCGGTGGCTGCTGCCGGGAAGTCCCCGGCGTTCCAGTAAGCGATGCCGATATTACAGTAAAGCCCTGACAGCGTGCCGGGATCGTCGGAAAGCAACAGGGCTTTTTGGAAAACGGCCAGCGCTTTTTCATTGTCGCCCAAGCGGGTGAGGTGATTGCCGAGCGGTTTGTAAATTTCCTCCACCGCATCAAAATCAGGGAATTGAAAACGCTCGTACCAGTCCCGCGCCATGTCGTATGCCTGTACAGATTGCCACACTTGCCCGGTATGGAACAGGTGCCAGCCGCGACTCGCCTGCAAGTAAATCAGTGGCGCACACTCGGCAGCAGTAACAGGTTGACGCCACAATTGCATCCAGGCTGCGTCCAGGCACTGCAGGGCAGCCACAGGATCATCCGCATACGTGTCGTACACATCCAGATGTGCCAATACCCAGACCGAAAGGCTGTCGGCGACCCGGGCTAAGCGGATGGTTGCAGCGGCATACCGGCGTACGCTGTCCGGCTGTCCGGCTTCCTGAAAAAATGCAATGCGTTCGTCGTAACGATGTGGGTCCGCAGGCGATTGCCCCAGAAGGCGAAAGGTAAAAAACAGGATCAACGCTGTTATTGTGGCCCGAACCCGGCGCGGTGCACACGCGATACGAAGAAAGGCGGTGGTGTTTTTCAAACCATGATTAGGTTGTGTAAGGGGTTAATTTAATTGCAATGCGCGTCCGGTATCTCCCCAACCGATAATACCTGACTGGAGCAGGTAGATCCTTTTGAACCCGTACCCTTTCATTTTTTTGGCGACTTCAAGACCCAGTGTGCCGTTGAAGTCATAGATGGCAAATTCATTGCTGACGCCGAGTGCTGCCATGCGGTGGTAAAACAGCGAATCGGTCGCATCCATGTTGGTGGATCGCCATAGATGTCCTTTAGCGAACTCTGAGGACGGACGAAGGTCGAACAGCATGATGTTGGGCTTTTCCATCATCAAGGTGTCGAAATCGAATGGATTGAGGATAATCAGGACACTGTCAACGAGTTGCGTCTGAACAGTGCTGGCAGCATCTCCGGATGGTTGGTTTTGGCAGGCGAAAATGAGGGAGAGCAGGATGCAGGCAAAAAAGGTGCGCATGGTGATTTTTTAAGGGCAAAGGTAGGGTGAAAAAAATCGCTCAGCCAAAAACCATATACGCAAAGGTACTCATAGGTGTCATTCAAAATAATTTAGTGCCCACCCAGGAAAAAGATGATTTGTTGGTCTTCCTCTGCCCAATAAAAACTGACATGGTAAGCAAACAAGCCAAACCAACACCCGTAACAGGCGATACAATACCAGCGGCGTCTCCACTAGAGGAGGTGCTGTTTTTTTGTTGCTAACAAACGGTTCACCTCCATTCACACCTTATTTCGGAATTTAACAAATTTTCTAAAACCTATAACATGTTTTAAAAGAACAGCATGCAGCAGACCGTGCACCTTTCCGGCAGATTTTGAGAACAATCAAAAAATAACGAAAGACATTCTGCCATGACCCGCATTTTCTTCCTTCCCGCCCTGCTGTTCGCATTTTTGTTCACTGCTTGCCACACCGGCCAACGTCTGACCGAATCCGGCGATTACGATCAAGCCGTCAGTTTCTATGTTCGTAAACTGAAAGGCAAATCCAAAAAGAAAATCGAGCATGTGAAAGGTCTGGAACTGGCCTTCCGCAAAGCCCAGACCCGCGATCTTGGCACTGCAACCGCTCTCGCCGACGAAGGGCGCCCGGAGAACTGGGAACGGGTGAATGAAATACATCGCCAAATCCGCCGCCGGCAGAGCCTCGTGGCGCCGCTCCTTCCGCTTCGCGCCAAAGAGGGTTATCAAGCGCAGATCGCCTTTGTAGATATTGCTGTACTCGAAACGGCCAGCCGCGCTAAAGCCGCCGAGCACCTGTACGACCGGGCTGTTGGACTGCTGGCTCGTGCCGAACGCGGCGACAAACTCGCCGCCCGCCAAGCCCATAGCACCCTCCTGGATCTCGAAAAACGCTATTACCGCGACTATCGAGACAAGACGGATCTTTTGGCCCGCGCCCGGGATCTCGGCACCTCTTATGTGCTGTTCGAAGTGAAAAATCAAAGCGACAAAGTGCTGCCCCGCGCTTTTGCAGAACGTATCCTCGCTATGAGCAAACAGGATCTGGACAGCGAGTGGAAGGCTTTTTACTTCGAAGCGAAAGAAGGCGTGCAGTACGACTATAAAGCGGTGTTCAAAGTCCGCAACATTGATATCAGCCCGGAACGCGTACACGAACGCGCTTATACCGATGAAAAAGACATTCAGGATGGTTGGGATTATGTGCTGGACGCCCGCGGAAACGTGAAAAAGGACACACTCGGCAACGACCTTAAAACCCCGCGCCATGTTCGCATTCGCGCCAACGTGCTGGAAGTTTTTCAAAACAAAGCCGCTCGCCTCGCTGGTACAGTGGAGATCTACGATCCGGCGCAGAACAGTTTGTTGGACCGCCAGGACCTGAGCACCGAAATCCTGTTTGAAAACTATGCCTCCACATTCGTCGGCGACCAACGCGCCTTGAGCGATGCGTCCCGCAGCCGGGTTGGATGCCGACCCTTACCGTTCCCGCCCGACGGCGATATGCTGGTGCAGGCTGCCGATCGCCTGAAACCCAACCTGCGGGATGAACTGCGCCGCAACAGAGCCATTTTGTAAACAAAAAAGGCCACCCCAAGGCGGCCTCTCAAAAAATCCCATCCCCGGGCGGAGCGCAAGCGCCGCCCGGTTTTTTTATACGGCAAAACTTTCACCACAACCACAGGTGCGCGTCGCATTGGGGTTGTTGAACGAAAAGCCCTTGCCATTCAATCCGCCCGAAAATTCGAGCGTTGTGTTGAAGAGGTAAAGAAAACTTTTCAGGTCCGTCACCACCTTGATTCCGTTGTCTTCGAATACCTGATCGTTGGGCTTTGATTGGTTGTCAAAGTCCAACTTGTACGACAGGCCCGAACAACCGCCCGAGGTGACGCTGACCCGGATGAAAAAATCATCGGCTAAGTGGCCGGTACTGCGCACTTCCTGGATTTTTTCTTTGGCACTTTCTGCTATGAAAATCATAATTCCCTCTAGCCCTTTCCAAAAGGAAAGGTATTTTAGTGAATGAATGAAAATACTCGTGCCGGATGCGGCACTAGGCCATTGCTTCAGCCATTTGGCCGGCTACAATGCCATTTTTCTCCTGGTAATCTTTGATGGCTGCTTTGATGGCGTCTTCTGCCAGCACAGAGCAGTGTATTTTCACCGGGGGCAGCGCCAGTTCTTCTACGATGTCCATGTTGTCAATTGTCATCGCTTCTTCCAGGCTTTTGCCTTTGAGCCACTCAGTAGCGAGGGAAGAGGAAGCAATGGCAGACCCACAGCCGAAGGTTTTGAATTTTGCGTCGCGGATCACGCCAGTCACGTCGTCCACTTCGATCTGGAGGCGCATGACGTCGCCGCATTCGGGTGCACCGACGAGGCCGGTACCGACGTTTTTAGCGTCTTTATTGAGGGTGCCGACGTTTTTTGGATGTTTAAAATGTTCGAGCACTTTTTCGCTGTATGCCATAGAGTTGATGTAGTTGAATGGTTTAAAAAGATATGATCAATGCGCGCTCCACTCGATTTTGGTCAAATCTACACCATCCTGGTACATTTCCCAGATGGGGGAGAGTTCGCGCATGTGGTTCACGCCGTTGCGGACAAGTTCGACGGCCTGGGTCACGTCTTCCTCGGTGGTAAAACGACCCAGTGAAAAGCGGATGGACGAATGTGCAAGGTCGTCGCCAAGGCCCATCCCTACCAGCACATAAGACGGTTCGAGGGAAGCCGAAGTGCAGGCCGAACCGGACGAGACTGCAATATTCTGGTTGAACGTCATCATCAGCCCTTCTCCTTCCACGTGTTTGAACGAGATATTGGCCACATGCGGCATCCGGCTGTTCTCATTGCCGTTGACTTTCGTTTCCTCCAGTTTGGTCAGTTCCGCCTGAAGTTTGTCGCGGAGTTTGCTGAGGCGGGCAGTGTCCTGGTGCATTTCTTCGCGGGCAATTTCGGCTGCTTTGCCGAAGCCAACGATCCCTGGCACGTTCAACGTACCGGAACGCATTCCGCGCTCGTGGCCGCCGCCGTCCATTTGGGCAGTTACTTTAACGCGCGGATTTTTGCGGCTGACATAGAGCGCACCGACACCTTTCGGCCCGTACATTTTATGCGCCGTGAATGACATTAGATGTACCCCGATCTCACGAGGATGGGTAGGAATTTTGCCTACTGCCTGGGTCGCGTCGGAATGAAAAAGCACACCGTGTTTTTCGCAGATTTTAGCAATTTCCTCCATCGGCTGGATGACACCGGTCTCATTGTTGGCCCACATCAGCGATACGACAATGGTCGTGGGTTTGATGGCGGCTTCCAGTTCAGCCAGATTGACCAAGCCGTCTTCCTGAACTTTCAGGTAAGTCACTTCGGCACCTGCTTTTTCCAGGTGTTTGCAAGTATCCAGAATGGCTTTGTGTTCCGTCTCGGCGGTAATGATGTGATTGCCTTTTTTGGCGTACATCTCAAATATACCTTTCAGTGCGAGGTTGTTGCTTTCGGTGGCACCGGAAGTAAAGATGATTTCTTTATCCTCCACATCCAGAAGTTTGGCAATCTGCTCGCGGGCATAGTCTACCGCGTCCTCTGCTTCCCAGCCGAATTGGTGGCTGCGGCTGGCTGCATTCCCGTGTTTTTCATAAAAAAACGGGATCATTGCATCCACTACACGTGGGTCACAAGGGGTAGTGGAATTATTGTCAAGATATATCAGTCTACGGTTGCTCATGTTCTATTTAGATTGAATCAATTGCAAAGGTAAACAGGCTTGAATGAAAATGGTTTCCTTTGAAAGAATGAATTACACATCTACCAATCATGCAGCACCACTTTAAAAAAGATTCATCTGAATCCAGCATTCAATCGCCCGGTCTCGAACTGGAAAACCCCTGGCAAACGCTCACGGAACGCACCGCTTACGAAAATCCATGGATCCGCGTTAGTCATCGCGAGGTCATCAATCCGGCAGGAGGGGCGGGCATTTACGGCGTGGTGCATTTCAAAAATACGGCCATAGGCATCGTTCCTGTGGATGAGGAAGGGTATACCTGGCTCGTAGGCCAGTACCGCTATACCCTCGGCCGCTATTCCTGGGAAATCCCTGAAGGAGGAGGGCCGATCGGCACGTCTACGCTCGAATCGGCGCAACGTGAATTGCTGGAAGAAACAGGTATTACGGCCGCCCGCTGGACTCCCCTGCTCGAAATGCACCTTTCCAATTCTGTGACCGATGAGTACGGCGTCGCCTACCTGGCGCAGGACTTGTCATTTGGTGAGGCTGAACCGGAGGACACGGAACAACTTCACGTCAGGCGCATACCGCTTCGCGAGGCTGTGGACATGGTGATGGATGGAAGGATTACGGATGCCCTTTCGATGGTGGCGCTGTTGAAAGTATGGGCACTCGGAATCGTGGAATGACCACCGGATAAAGCATAAAAAACGAGCGCGTCCCGCAGCATGATTGCCGTGGGACGCGCTTTCTGTTGTTGTTGATGGTAAAAATTCGGGGTGGTGCGCTCAATGATGCTTCAAATTGTCGAACCTCCTAGACTACTTTTTAGGCTTGTTGCAACATGCGGTTGCCGCCAATAAGTAGAACGAGCAGAAGAAAAACTAGAATGACCATAGGATTAAACTGTGGTTTGGTGAAGAAATATCGTTTGAACCGATTTTGTAATGATAACGCGGCAATTCCTTTTTTCATACCTCCCTGCACTGCTAATCCTTTGTTAAAATTATGCAGTTTCTCTGTTTTGCAGCGCATAAATTTTCTGTAACAATTTACTGAACAACATAACCAAGCCACAGCCGAGGGGATTGTACCATAAGTAAGGGTCTTTGCTGACAAAGAAAAACAACCCCGCCACGATTCCCTGTGTGATCAACGCTGCCCAGAACACTGCCCGTCCGCCAACACTTTTCAAAAAGAACGCCGTGAAGAAGATTCCAAGAATAGTGCCATAAAATATAGAGCCAATCATATTGACTGCCTGGATGAGGTTGTCGAACAGGTCGGCATAAATGGCAAACACGATGATAAAGACCCCCCAGAACACGGTTGCCCATTGCGATATCCGGTAGTAGTGCTCATCGCTACGGCCGGGCGCCCAGAGCCGGCGATAGAGGTCGGAGACGCTGGTTGCGGTCAGTGCATTCAGTTGCGAAGCGGTAGAGCCCCAAGAGGCGCAGAAAATCATGGCGAGCAACAATCCGATCAAACCGGTCGGTATATGGTTGAAAATGAAACTGATAAACACATAGTCTGTATCCTTGTATTTGCTGTTTAGTTCGGAGCGATACCGGGTCAGGTCGGTATTTTTTAATACTGCAACCGACGGATCGGCTTGGGGATCGGCTTGGTAAATCAATTCTTTGGCTTGAAAACGAAGGTCGCCGCGTTGTTTTTCCAAGGCCTGCAAATCTGATTCGCTGCGGGCGCGTTGTTCGGCGTTTTTGCTTTGGATGGCTGTGTTCAATTCTGTCAGCACAATTTGTTTTTGGGTAAAGAGGCTATCATCGCGCTGCTCCAACTGGGTAAAACTTTCCCGTTGTGCACTGTTTTCTACCCATTTGCGATGAACGTCATTAAAATGCAGGGGCTGGCGGTTGTACTGGTAAAAGACAAACACGATTACCCCGACGGAGAGAACCACAAACTGCATGGGAATTTTGACAAACCCGTTGAATAATAATCCAAAGCGGCTTTCTCTCAGCGACTTGCCCGACAGATAGCGGCCCACCTGACTCTGGTCGGTGCCGAAATAGGAGAGGAAAAGGAAACCCGCGCCGATCATACCCGACCATATATTGTAGCGATCGTTCCAGTCGAAATGCCGATGACCGTCTGCATCTTTCGGAAATCCCCAGTCTATCACCTGGCTTTTACCGGTAGCGCCTGCAATTTGCCACGCCTCCGAGATACCCACTTCAGGAGGCAATTGTCTCAGCACCAAAAAAAAAGCCGTGACGATACCGCCCAGCATGACGGCCATTTGCACTTCCTGCGTCCGGCTTACCGCCGCATTGCCGCCCGATGTGGTGTAAATAATGACAAAAATACACATGACCACGCTGGTCAGTTCCAAGCTCCAGCCGAACATAACGCTCAGTATGATGCTCGGCGCATACACGCTGATGGCGGTCGCCACGCCCCGCTGAATGAGGAACAGTGCTGCCGTTAAAGTGCGCATCCGCACGTCAAACCGTTGTTCGAGGTACTCATAAGCCGTTGTCACACGCAAGCGATAATACACGGGCAACACGAACACACAGAGAAAAATCATGGCGAGTGGCATCCCGAAATAGAACTGCACGAACTGCATCCCGTCAGTGAACCCTTGTCCGGGCGTGCTCAGGAACGTGATGGCGCTTGCCTGTGTGGCCATGATGCTCAAGCCAACCGTCCACCAGCGCAGGTCGTGCTTGCCGGAGAGAAAATCGTCGGGGTTGTGCGCATCATTACGGGTTTTCCACAGTCCGTACAGCACGACGAGGGCCAGGGTGCTGATTAAAATGATCCAGTCTAAAAGTTGCATATATTTTACAGCATTGAATCGTCATTCAAATCATGTCGTCATGGAGGTCATGGAGGGGGTTTGGGGAATTGCGTCTACAATGCCGCAATGACCTAAATGATGAACGACGGACAATCATGAAATGACGAACAGTATCGAAATGGCTCTCAATGACGCCTTACCTCACGGATAGGTAAATAATGACCGCCAGTACAATGATGAAGAAAATCCAGGAACCGATGCTGACGCTGCTTTCCCGATAAATATTGAACATCCGTTCCATCAGGTTGCGCCAGTCGAGGCGGCCTGCGGGTTCGTGAACGAGCAGAAAGTATTTGCGGAAACCCTTGCGCACCTGATCGCCGTGTTTGGTCAGCACCATGAATGTGCTATTGAGGAAACGCAGGTCGAAGAGTTCGCTGCGGCCGTTGATCTCGATGATGATGGAGTTGTAGTTGCCCAGTTGCCGCCAGCCGCCTTTGATGATGTTTCCGTCGAGCGAGAGCAGGTATTCTCCGTTGGGGTTGAAAATGTGCAGGATCGCCTCATGGAATCCGTCCTCATCGCGCACTTCCATCCACCGGCGGCTTTGCCAGTATTGCGGCTCACGCAGGTCTTCTCCGAAACCGATGACATTCGGCAGGATGAAATCCAGGTGCTCGTCGAGCGTACCAAGCCCCTGTGGCAATTCAGGGCTGAATGCGCGGGAAATGTCGCGGGAGATGTCGGAAAAAAAACTCATGAATGGATGGAACGCAGCTGCGCTGCGCAAAAGTCGGAAATTTGATCCTTAAAACGGCCTACCGCAACAAAGCCATTGCAGCAGGGTCGCCGGTAAATTGTTTTTCATACAATTCCCTGTACTTACCATCTTCCATTTGCAACAACGTTTGGTGGGAGCCGAACTCCTGTACTTCGCCTTTATCGAGCACTAAAATATTGGTCGCGTGGCGAATGGTGCTCAACCGGTGCGCAATGATGATGCTCGTACGGCGGGCAATGAGGGTCTCGATCGCATGCTGGATGATCGCCTCACTTTCGGGGTCAATGGACGAAGTCGCCTCGTCGAGAATGAGGATGTTCGGGTCGAACACCAGCGCCCGCACGAACGAAATGAGTTGGCGCTGGCCCATGCTCAGGGTCGCGCCCCGTTCCATCACCTGATAATGATAGCCGCCCGGAAGTTTTTCGATAAATTCATGCGCTCCGATCATTTTAGCCGCTTCCACCACTTGTTCCTCGCTGACATTGCTGTCGCGGAGGGTGATGTTTTCTAAAACTGTACCGGAGAACAGGAATACGTCCTGTAGCACCACCGCAATGTGCCGGCGCAGGGCGAATACATCATACTCGCGCAAATCGTGGCCATCCACCCGAATGTGGCCGCCCTGAATTTCGTAGAACCGGTTGAGCAGGCTGATGATGGTTGTTTTGCCACTGCCCGTGCTGCCGACGATGGCGAGCGTCTCTCCGGGACGAATGTCAAACGACACATCGCGCAGGACGGCATCGTCGTCCACATTGTTGCTGTAGGAGAACCATACCCGATCAAATGACACGGCGCCGCGCAGTTTTTCCGGTGCAAGGGTGCCCGTATTCTGTGTGCTGTCGTTGTTTTCCAGCAATTTGAACACCCGTTCTGCGGCAATAAGACCCATTTGCAGGGTGTTGAATTTATCCGCCAACATCCTGATCGGGCGGTAGAGCATAGATATGAACAGCGGGAATGCCACCAATGTCCCCATGGATACTTCACCGGAAAGCACCCCGTGCGAACCGTACCATACCATGAGGCCGAGCGAAAGCGCTGAAATAATATCTACTACGGGAAAAAAAACAGCGTAGGCGAATATGGCCCGAAGGTTGGCGCCGGTGTAGTCGCGGTTGATCTGCTGAAATTTGCGGCCTTCACGTTCTTCTGCATTGAAAATCTGCACGATCCGCATCCCACTGATCCGCTCCTGCAAAAACGAGTTCATCGTGGCGATGTGGTTGCGGACGTTCTCATAACTTTTGCGCACACTGTCTTTGAACTTGATACTGCCCCAGATGAGTAGCGGGAATACCAGCAACACCATGAGCGTTAATTTCCACGACGTGTAAAACATAAAACCCAGCACAGCAACCAGCGTCAGCAGGTCGGAGAGAATGGTGACGCTGCCTTCTGTAAAAATGGTGTTGATGGCTTCGATGTCGTTGATTGTTCGGGTCGTGCTCTGACCGATGGGCGTTTTGTCGAAATAACTGAGATTCAGGCTGGTAATGTGGTTGAACATCCGTACGCGCAGGTCCCGGATCGTAGCCTGACCGAGCCAGTCGGCGTAATAGAGAAAGAAATAGCGCAGAACCGTTTCAAAGATGAGCACGCCCAAAATGATACAAGCAATGAGCGTCATGCCGCGCAAATCGCCGGGCGTGATGTAATCGTCTACCATGACCTGCACCAATTTCGGGCGCAACACCGCCAAAGGTGCCAGTACCACGGTCAGACCTACGGTAGACCAAAAGATCACCCGGTAAGGCTTCACACTCGCCATCACCCGGCGAAACAGGGAAAAATCAAACTTTTGCTTGGAATCAGGCATGCAATCAGGCAGAGGGTCGAAGGTAGAAACAGAGGGCTTTGGATCGAGGGGGGGCTGGAAGGTCTCTGAAACCATAAAGCCGGGACAAAGTTCGCGGATATGCACCTCACAAACGGCTTTTTGGTCGGACAAATCTGTTTTTCTGTCGGAAGTGCTTGCAAAGCCCTTTCGCCGCTACGATACATTGCGGGCAAAATCTGAATCATTCTTTCATCAAAACGAACATCACATGAGTACGCTCGACACATCCACTCCACAAAAATCACTCGTTAGCCGCGCCACCACTGCCGGCTTGTTCATTGCCCTGGCCAGCGCCATTTTCGGTTTGGTTTTTTACGTCACCGGTTGGGATATAGATTCCATGACCAACTCGGGCCTGAATTGGTTCAAGAACGTCACCATGATCGCCATTACCTATTATTTTATCCACGTTGCCGTGCGCCAGCATCGGCAGATTGACCGGGGTGGCTACCTGACGGTCGGCAATGGCATTGGACTCGGAACGCTGGCCGGCGTAGTAGCGGGGGTCGTCGGAGCCATCTGGGCGTATATTTTTTTCACGTTCATCGCGCCGGGTATGATGGATACCATCAAAGAAATTTCCCTGCAACAAATGCAGGAACAGGGTCAGTCTGCGGAGCAAGCCGAACAAGCCATGGAAATGATGTCCTTTTTCTTCTCGTCCACTTTTTTCACGATCATCGTGATCTTTATGAGCGTCTTGTTCGGCTTTTTGGCCGGTCTGATCAGCGGACTTATTTTGAAAAAAGACAAACCCTACCTGTAAAATCCTGTTCATCCTGTGTGATTTTAAATCTTGTAAGAGCGCTTCGTTTTTACGCCATCTACCTGTGGATTTTAACATTTTTTCTGCCCACATTCCCTGTCACATACTGCGTCGAAGCGCACAGACGTTAAAGCCGAACTCCTTCAAAAGGACCTTTACCCTGACCTTTCGTTCTCATCCCACTTTCGGCTCAAAATCTACAAACCACAGACCGACAATTATGGCAAGTGCGCATTACAAAATCCTGCTGGTGGAAGACGACCAGAATTTCGGCGACGTGCTCCGCTCTTACCTCGAAATGCACGATTATCAAGTCACTCTGGCGACCGACGGCGTACTTGGCCTCGAAGCCTTTCGTAAAGGCACCTTCGATCTGTGCATATTCGATGTGATGATGCCGCGTAAAGATGGCTTCACCCTCGCCAAAGACGTCCGCGAGCGCAATCAGGAAGTACCTATCATTTTCCTGACGGCAAAAACGATGAAAGACGACGTGCTCAACGGGTTCAAAATTGGAGCAGACGACTATATTTCCAAACCTTTCAATTCGGAAGAACTGCTGCTGCGCATCCAGGCCGTACTGAAGCGGGTCAACAAAAATTCCGACCCCCGCGACGACCAGCGGGAGTACATCATCGGGCAATACCACTTCAACTACCCGCTCCGGATCCTCACGTTCAACGGCGCCCTGGCCGGTGAGGAAAATCAATGGAAACTCAGTCCAAAAGAAGCTGAACTGCTTAAAATGTTCTGCAAATACATCAATGACGTCACACCGCGCTCGGAAGCGCTCACCAAAATCTGGCATGAGGACAACTACTTCACCGCCCGTTCGATGGATGTTTTTGTGACTAAACTGCGCAAATTCCTCGCGAAAGATCCGGCCATCGAGATCGTGAACATCCACGGCAACGGCTTCCAATTGCTGGTGCGCGAAATGGCGGTGACGAGGAATTGACAACCTGAATTTAAGAGCATAAAAATAGAGAGGGCCGCACTGTTAGGAACGCGGCACCAATAACTTAGTCATTTGATGCCACCCTTTGTTCCATCATACGGCCGCTATTTTTCTTTAAATAGCCCCACTATTCGCAGAAAAATAGTGTTGTCTGATGAAAAAATGGTTGACCTAAAATGACTAAGTTATTGGTGCCGCGTTCCTTACCTTAGTCCGTCCGCGTTCCTTTTTTGCGGAAAGTAACCTTGATCCGCCCAACACTTCATCTTTCTGCGTCCTACATTCATCCTTGTTCCGGCAATGATTGGTCGGTTATTTTTAGCCACATCTTGACAAGAATGATTCAATGTGATTACATTTGCTATCAAAATAGTATCACATCGAAATCAAAATTTTCAAGACATGGAAAAAACGATAAAACCTATTTCGGGATGGACCACTTTGGGCCTTCTTTTATTGATGATCGCTGGAGCTGTTGTTCTGCTCCTGCTTAAACAATTGGTGTTCGGCATTGCTCTTCTGGTGATTGCCCTCGTTTTCATCGCTCCCGGCTTTATCGCCATAGAACCCAACAGCAGTCGGGTGATGACCTTGTTCGGGGAGTACATCGGCACCATCCGCGAGAGCGGATTTTTCTTTACCAATCCGTTTTACACCAAAAAGAATGTTTCCCTTCGTGCCGTCACGCTGGACGTTCCAACGATTAAAGTCAATGACAAACAGGGCAATCCGATCATGATTGGTGCCGTGGTGGCCTACCGGGTGCAAGACACGTTTAAGACCGCCTTTGCCGTGGAAAATTATCCGGAATTTGTGAAAATTCAGAGCGAAGCAGCCATCCGAAAACTGGCCGGCCTGTACAGTTACGACAACCTCGAAGATGGAGACGCCATTGTTACCCTCCGTGCCAGCAGTGATGAGGTCAATCATCAACTGGCGCATGAAATCAGCGAACGCCTTCAAATCGCCGGTATCGAGGTCATTGAAGCGCGGATCAACAACCTGGCCTATTCTACCGAGATCGCTCAGGCGATGTTGCAACGCCAGCAAGCGACGGCCATCGTAGCGGCCCGCAGCAAGATCGTGGAAGGTGCGGTCGGTATGGTCGAAATGGCGCTCGAACAACTTTCCCGCAAGAAGATCATCGAACTGGACGAGGACAAAAAAGCAGCCATGGTCAGCAACCTCCTGGTGGTGCTTTGCGGTGACCGCAACGCTCAGCCTGTGTTGAATACTGGGACGCTGCATACCTGAAGCCGATAATTTTCACTTGTTTTCACTTTCACATTTCTCCGGCGCGGCAGCACCGGAGAAATACTTTTTAAAATATGGCTGCTAAAAAATCTTTTGTTCTACGCATAGATGAAGCCACGTTCGCGGCGCTTGAGAAATGGGCCGCCGACGACTTTCGCAGCGTGAACGGCCAGATCGAATGGCTGCTCAGCCTGTCATTGAAGGAGGTTGGGCGGGATAAGATACAGAAGGGGTCGGCAGATAAAGCAGCCGGTACCGTTACCCCACCCACTCCTGTAAATCCCGCCGCGCAATAGCAGCCGCCATCAGTTCAGGAAACCGCGTGGGGGTGCAGGCGAAAGCAGGAATACCGAGCGCCGAAAAAGCAGCGGCATTGTCATGGTCGTAGGCAGGAGTGCCTTGATCGTCGAGGGCCAGAAGAGCGATGGTGGTCACACCGGACTCCCGGATCGCGCGGGCTTTCTTGAGCATTTCGGCGCGGTTGCCCCCTTCAAAAAGGTCACTGACCAAAACTAGAATCGTATCCTGCGGGGTACGAATCAGCGTTTGAGCGTAGCCCAGCGCTTTGTTGATGTCGGTACCGCCGCCCAGTTGGGCGCCGAAAAGTAGTTCGATGGGGTCTTGTTGCTGTTCGGTCATGTCGGCAACGGCAGTATCGAACAGAACGATGTTGGTGCGCAGCGAGCGGATAGAGGCCAGAACAGCCCCCAACACCCCCGCGTATACCACCGATCCGGCCATCGAGCCGCTCTGGTCCACCAGTAGGATGACGTGCCGGAGCGCATTGCCTTTGCGCCCGAATCCGATCAATATTTCAGGTACAATGGTTTGATATTCAGGCTGATAATGCCGCAGGTTCCGGTAGATCGTTCGGCGCCAGTCAATCTCGTTGGGGCGTGGGCGGCGGTTGCGGACATTGCGATGGAGGGCGTTTTGCACGGCTTCGCGGAGGGGCGCGCTTAGTTTCTTTTCTAAATCCTCCACGATGCGGCGTACCACCTGGCGGGCGGTGTCGCGGGTCTTGGCGGGCATGACTTTGTTGAGCGACAGCAAGGCGCCGACGAGTTGTACATCCGGCTCCACGCTGGCGAGCAGTTCCGGTTCGAGCAGCATCTGGCGAAGGCCCAGGCGTTCGAGGGCGTCGCGCTGCATCACCTGCACGACTTGTGCGGGGAAATAGCGGCGGATGTCTCCCAGCCAGCGGTTGATATTGGGTGACGAACTGCCGAGGCTGCCTTGTCGCTGTCCGTCGTAGAGGGCATCCAGCACATTGTCCATACCGCTGGAGGCATCGGAGAGTGGGATGTCTTCTTCCGGGTCAGATTTTTGGCCGAGGATGAGGCGCCAGCGTTCGAGGTGGTGCATGGTTGAGTTTCAGTGTGCAAAGGAAGGTCACAGCGCTCGCTTTTTTCAAAGAAATCCGTCCGCTTCGTGCCGGATGTGATATTCTATGCCGCTGGTTTTCGGCGGTGAAACGGTATCCCGATCGCTGGGTGTTTGAAGCGGCGATCCCGTTCAAGACCTTGCGTTACAAAAAAGACATCATCCGCTGGGGGATCAATTTCAGTCGGAACGACCTGACCACGACCGAAAAATCGTCCTGGACCCCGATCCCACGCCAACTGGCCACCGCTTCGCTCGCCTACACGGGTGTGCTGGATTGGGATGCGCCGCCGCCCCGCGCCGGGCGGAATATTTCGCTGATTCCTTTTGTGGTCGGCAACGGTAACAGGCGTTACCAGCCCAATCAACCGTTCGACGGACGCGCGGATGTCGGGCTGGATGCCAAGGTGTCCATCACCTCTTCCATGAATTTGGATGTGACGGCCAATCCCGATTTTTCACAAGTGGAAGTGGACCGCCAGGTGACCAACCTCGACCGCTTCGAATTGTTTTTCCCCGAACGGCGGCAGTTTTTTCTAGAAAACAGCGACTTGTTCAACAACCTCGGCCTTTCCAATCTGCGTCCTTTTTTCTCGCGCCGGGTCGGCTTGAACGCCCCCATCCGCGGCGGTATGCGCCTCAGCGGGCGGCTCGACAAAAACTGGCGCCTGGGCGTGATGGATATGCAGACAGGAGAAACCGATGTCAGTGGCACCCCCGCTCAGAATTTTGGCGTGTTCACGTTGCAACGGCGCGTGTTCAGCCGCTCCAACGTCACGGGTTTTTTCATCAACAAACAGTCGTTCGGGAGCGAGCGGTATCCCAATCGCCCGGCTTTCAACCGCAATGCCGGTCTGGAGTACAACCTGGCTTCCAAAAATGATGTGTGGCGGGGCAAGTTCCTGTATTTCAAGTCGTTCGACCCGGAAGCAAAAGGCAAGGATTACGCGGCGGCGGCCAATGTGCGCTACAACAACCGCAAATACAACTGGGAACTGCGCCAGGAATATGTCGCTGAACGCTACAACCCGGAAGTGGGCTACCTGCCCTCACCGGTTATCACAGGACGTCGTACAATGTGAATTACAACTTTTTCCCGAAAGGCGGCTGGCTGTTGACGCATAGCCCGGGGGCCAGCGGATTCTCGTACATGGACCATTTTGGGAACAGCATCGAAAACGAAAGCGTCTTTTTTTATAATCTGACTTTCCGCAACCGCCATGCGTTCACGGCCTGGACGGCCAACGACTACGTCAAACTGCTGAATGCTTTTGATCCGACCAACCTGACGGGCATCAAAATTCCGGCGGGTACGTATCACACCTGGAACTCATTTGGTACAAGTTTCACCTCGAAGCCGCAAGACTTGTTCACGTACGGCTGGGAGACTCGCTATGGAGGCTACTACGCCAATGGTACCCGCCTTCGTCTTGCGGTGAACGCTGCCTACCGGGTGCAGCCGTTTGGCAGCCTCGCGTTGGCAGCGGAGTACAACCACATCAAATTTCCGGTTGGCAATGAATATGGCCTGCAAAATGCTGAATTCTGGCTGATCGGTCCGCGCCTGGATGTGACGTTTACCAAAAAAATCTACCTCACCGCTTTCCTGCAATACAACGAGCAGACCAACAACGTCAACCTGAACACCCGTTTCCAGTGGCGGTATGCCCCGGCTTCCGACCTGTATTTTGTCTACACGGACAACTACTTGCCGGAAACCTTCGGGGTGAAAAGCCGGGCTTTCGCGTTGAAAATGACTTATTGGTGGAGTTTGTAAATACGGGTTCTATCCGCCAAAATTTCCCGCAAAGGCGCGACGTTTTGAAGGGGTTTCTCGCAAAGGCGCAAAGGTCTGATTATTAAATCTTTGCGCCTTTGCGAGAAACTTTATTCTTAGCGAGACATTTATGTGAAATTCGTAACTATCCAGCCGACTCGTCCCAGCAGGACGCTATCTTTGTAGAAGTGCCAAAATTGGAGTCCTGCGTGCCGTAGGTACGCTATCTACTGTGCGAAATAGCGTACCTACGGCACGCAGGACCGCCCATTCCTCTAATGCTACAATGATGTTGCTCCGATGGAGCAGGGCGGCTGGATAGTTACTGAAATTCCCCCTGTTCCACCCAAACGGCCTGGACTTCAGTTCCTCCAGTTTTTCTTTCAGTTTTTGATCAATGAGCGACTTTTCGGCCTCGATCTGGGCTTAGGTCAACCAAACAACCGTGCCCATCCTTTGGCGGCGGCATCATTCAAATCCTCCGAGATGCGCAGCCGCAGCACCAGCGTACTAAACAACAACAGGTACAGCCCGGAGCGCAACGCAATGTCCAACAGATCAATACCCGTGCGCGGCACGAAAAAAACGGCGGCGAAGCAGGCGACTGCCAGGAAGAGTACCAGAGGCGTTTTGGTAGTAAAGGGTTGAAGGCCAAATTTTTGGCGCACCATGACGAGGGTGAAAAGGTTGTACGACGAGATGGACAACAATGTAGCGATGGCAGCACCGTTCAGCCCGTACCGGGGAATGAGCACCAGGTTGAAAACGATGTTTCCGGCTGCCAGCAACCCCAGGGCGAGCAAGGAGAAGCGATAATATTTGGAGTAATAAATCAGGTAGTTGTTTAAGCCAGTCGCCATTTCCACGAGTTTGGCCGTGCCCAAAATGATCAGGACCATTTTGCCGGCGGCTATTTCGCCCCGGTTGGGAAGGATGGCAAACAGGCTGTCCACCGAGATCAGCATCGCGCCGACCAACAGCAGTCCGACCGTCAGCAGGTTAATGGACACTTTTTTGTACAGATTGTCCAACTCCGGCAGGTCGTTCAGGGCCAGGTACCGCGATACCGACGAGATGCTGGCAGTGTAAAGGGCTTTGGTCGGCACCTCGATCACGGCAGCCAGATTGACTGCGATGGCATACACGCCGGTCATTTTCAGGGTGCTGAGCGAGCCGATCATGATACCGTCGAGTTTTGTCACCAGCAGCAGGGCGAACCCGCCAAACGCACCCAACCCGACAAATCTCCCGATCTCCGCCCGCCGCTCAGGCGTTAAAAACGCCCAGTTGGGTCGCCAATACCACTGCCCGAGCCAGCGCAAGTAAAGGATTAGTCCGATCTGCACCGCCAGCGCGTGCAGTACCATGCCACCCAAGGCAATATCCAACGACCACCATTGCTGCCAAACACCCGCGAGCAGAAGCGGCAGGGCAATTTTTTGCGACAAATCGAACAGAATGGAAGGGACTACAATGCGCTTAAAATTGGCACAATACACCGCCAGTATAGAATTCGTTACATACAAGAACGAATAAGGGAAGGCCAGCCAGAGGTATTCGCGCAAGAGGGGCGAACTCAGTTTGCCCACGATCTGAGGCCAAAACAATCCGGCCACTGCTGCACTCAGCAGGCATCCGGTGGCGCACATCATCAACAGCAACGACAAAAAGCCGTTGTGGCCCGTCTCTTTATTTTCAAAAAAAGGAAAAAAACGCAGCGCTACCGCGTTGGCGCCCAAGGTCAGCACCGGCAAGCCCAAGGCACTGAGACTGAGCAGATAACTCATCAGTCCATAAGGCTCGAGCACCCGGGGATACAGAAACAACATGCTCAACGCTCCTACTGCCAGCCCTGTAAAGTTGACAATGGAATGTTTGAAACTTTGGCGTTGGATGACCCCCATTTGTGTTGAATGTCGAAAACCGGAATCGCTGCTGCGTACCGGCAATACCCGCTGTTTACTCTCCTACCGCCAGCCTTTTCAAAATAACACCCTTTTCATTTTGCAGCATGACGACGTACAGTCCCGCGCTGAGCGCTTCGGTCGGGATCTCCAGTTGGTTTTCGCCGGGCGAGATGCGCAGTATTTGACGGAAACTTTGGCGACCGGCGGCATCGGTGACCGTGAGCAAGGCATCCATGTATTCTTCCGTGCTGAGGGTCAGGAGTGCGGAGGCACCCGACATGACCGGGTTCGGCGAGAGTTCGCTGGACAGGGTGCGTTCCAAATCGTTGCTAGCGAGCAGATTTTGTGTTTTGAACACCCCTTTTTGTACTGGTTGCGCAGGCTGGCAGATGTCCCATTCATTGTAAGCCCGCACCCGCCAGTAGATTAGGCGGTTGTTGAGCAATGCTTTGTTGACGGCGACTTTGTGATCGTTGATGACCGTTTTAGTGAACAGCGTAGCGCCAAAATTTTGTAAAAACGACACTTCCACCACATAAATCGTGGCGTTCTCCAAGGGCTCCCATTCCAGTGTCACGTTGTCGAATTGTACCAGGGTTGTATCCACCGGACTGAGCAATCGCACGGGCTTTCCGACCGGAAGATTGGCCTGCACGGGTTCTGTATTGAGGTAGTCGGCGTGTTCCGTCTGAATATTGAAGCGCATGGCCTCAATCTGCTCCGGGGTGAATCGCGAGCCGCAGGCATCCATTGCATAGCCCATGAACAAGGTGGCGTCGGACCGGAATTGCACCCCATTGGGGTCTATCTGGATGGTTGTGCTTTCTTTAGCGTCTGTGCAAGACCAGCGATAGTGCAGATAATCCGGCTTGGTATCGCAGAATCCGTCGCTGGCCTGACCACAATTGGAACCGTCCGTTTTTTCAACCTGAATTCCACCGATCTGAAGGGGGGCAGGTTTGGAATAATCCCAGGTATAGCCTTCCCAGCCTACGAAAGGGTGGGGGAGGGAGAAGTGGTGGCCTGCTTCATGCGCCCAGGTCGTGTTGTCGGGACCGGAACAGCCGCGCCCCATGACAATCGCATCCAGCCAGGAGTAGCCGCAGTTGCCGGCCGGGTTGGCTACCAGATACGCATTCATGCGGCCCGGTAAGTTGTTGCTGGTGATCAGGTCAGCGCCGCCATTGAAGTCGTGGTCGTTCCATTCGCTGTTAAAAAGGTATCGGATCGGATCGCCGGGCATCAGAAAAAATCGGATGTGTGCATCGGCGTATTGTTCATTCATGTTGCAAATCGCCCGAACCGCCGGGCCGGCATCCAGGGTAATGGCGTTGCTCGGCCCAACAATATGCAAGGTAACCGGTACATACAGCCAGGAGGTGTCACTGCCGCGACTTTGTACGAGTTGTTGGCGGTTGGCCTGATACCATGTCAGCCAGGATGATTTGCCCCGATAGCCGCAGGGGTCCTGGCCAAAGATAAACTGAGTGGAAAGCAGCAGTATCGCCAGAGCGGCAAGATTCCTGAAACGCATGGTACAGTAGGTTTGATTTGCCGGGCAAAGGTCGGATTTTTCGGGGAAAAAAATTTGAGGGATGCAGAAGGGTCTTTTGGCGACAAAATCTGCAAACTTGCGGCTCGTTTATGACATTGAATCCTAAACTTTTCTGTCCAACCCACCACCCTCACATTTATATCAACAACAAGAATGATCACAACAAAATCACTCTTCGCTGCCGAAGGTCTGGACGACCGCAGCCTTGAATTTCTAACCAACGCGTTGGAGAAGAACAACCTGCCGGGCTTCGACTATTTCGAGTTCAAACGCGCAGTTACAACCCTGTCGCAAATGAGCATAGAGGAGGCCACTGCCTATAAAAGCGCGTTTACCACCGCCGCAGTGATGGGACTGACAAAAGACAAACTCATCGAGACAGCCGGGTATTATCGCAATCTTCTGGGCAAGGAGAAAGAACAATTCGACTCGGCGCTTGAAAACCAGAATAACACCAAAGTCGCCGCCCGACAACAGGAAGTGAAGCGGCTGCGCGACCAGATTGAGCGGCATAAATCTGAAATTACCCGCTTGCAAGACGAAATGGCGGCCTACCTGACCCAAATCGAGCAGTCAGAATCCGCTATGAAAGCCGAAGCAGATAAACTCGACAAAGCCCGCACCGCCTTCGACCTCACCCACGCATCCATGGAAACCCAGATTGACCGCGACATAGAAAACATCCACAAACACCTCTGATCTTATTGCAACATTCCGCCCTTTGCGCGCGTTCATTGGCTGATGCTGCCCCTCTTTTTTCGTCTAAAAGAGGGGCAATTTTTTAGTTGAATACTGGCCTTGGTTGATTGGCCAATTTATCAGTAACCATATCCGATTACTTTCTTTGTATGAAAAAACTGCTGTTGTTCAGCGTGTTGCTGTCGTTGTCACACATTGCGGACGCTCAATCCCGCCGTAAACAAAATGCTCTGGAGGTTGGGTTCCTGTTTGGTCTTACCCTCTATTCTGGCGATCTCACCGATGACCCGATCGAGATTAGTGAAACCCACCTGGGGTATGGCGCATTCGTGCGGTATGCTTTCAATAATCATTTTGCGCTGAAAGGCCATGTCTATTCCGGTGCTATTTCCGGCGACGACCGCAACTCTTCCACCCTCGCATACCGGAGCCTCCGGTTTAGTACTTCCATTATCGAGTTGGCAATGGTGGCGGAATGGTCGCCATTTGCGCGCAGCGGTTACAGTATGACGGGTGTACACCGTGTCCGCGTCACGCCTTATTTGTTTGGTGGGGTAGGCAATACATTTGCCCGGACCCAGGCCGAGTATTATGGCCCTCCGGAGCGTCGCAATGAAATATTGCGGGTTCCATTTCCGGAGCAGGGGTTGCCGACCCGGTTTTTGATCGTGCCAGTAGGTGGAGGGATTCGCGCCGATTTATTCGAGCGCATCATCGTCGGTGTGGAGGCAGGCTGGCGGCCGGTATTTTCCGATGCCATTGACGGGATCAAACAAAACGGCAATCCTGGCAGTGGCGACTGGTATTATTTCACCGGAGCGACCGTGTCCTTTTTGCTGAGTAACCCGGACCGGTTTAGATGATTTCACACGACGACACTACGTAAGGAACGGTGCTGGCATGAAGGTCCAAAACCGTCTCCCCTAATTTAGACCCTTATTCCAGCACCGTTCCTTCCGTAGTGTTGTCGTGTCGTCGTGTGAAATCATTTCCCATTATTGCGTAACAACCGATTGTTCTCATCAGGGAAAACCGCCACCGCCCGAAAATCTTTGGCTTCTTCCGGCGTCATATAAGCGTAGGAGATAATGATCACAATATCACCAACCTGCACCCGCCGGGCTGCTGCGCCGTTGAGACAAATCACGCCGCTGCCGCGCTCTCCGCGAATGGTATAGGTCTCGAAGCGCTCGCCGTTGTTGTTGTTCACGATCTGCACTTTTTCTCCTTCCAGGATGTTGGCCGCTTCCAGCAGTTCTTCATCAATCGTGATGCTGCCGATGTAATTAAGATCGGCTTGCGTGACCCGTACGCGGTGTATTTTACTTTTGAAAACTTCTATAAACATGGATGTGGGACCTGCAAATTTGATTGCTTAAAACACGGATGAAGTGCTTTTAGTTGGGCAAAGGTAGAATGTTGCTCCCGCTTCAAATCAAGGTTTCTTTTCAACGCTTCTTCTTTCTTTGAGACTTGCTGTGAAAACAGTGGCTTTTGGTCTACCTTTGCGCCTCTTTTTTGCAAAACGGGCTTTTTTGTCCGTCAAAACATGTCCAAAAAGTGGGCTGAACGTCCACTCTACAACAAAAAATGCAGCGCACAAAAATCGCCGAACTTCTCCGCACCGAACGGGTCGGAACCGAAGTCCTTGTGAAAGGCTGGGTAAAAGCCTTCCGGAACAACCAGTTCATCGCCCTCAACGACGGCTCCACGCCCAACAACCTGCAAATCGTGGTGGATTTTGAGCACATGGATGCCGCCCTGCTCGACCGGATCAAATACGGCGCAGCGATCGGCGCACGTGGCACACTCATCGAGAGCCAGGGCAAGGGACAAAAAGTGGAAGTGAAGGCGGCAGAGATCATCGTCTACGGCGACTGCAACCCGGAAGAATTTCCGCTGCAACCCAAAAAACAAAGCCTGGAGTTCCTGCGCGAACACGCCCACCTGCGGTTCCGCACCAATACGTTCGCAGCGATCTTCCGCACCCGGCATGCGCTAGCCTACGCCATTCACAAGTTCTTCAACGACCGGGGGTTTTATTACCAGCATACGCCCATCATCACGGCCAGCGATGCCGAAGGCGCGGGTGAAATGTTTCGTGTGACAACCCTGCCGCTCGACGGCGCACCGCGCACGGAAGCAGGTGAAATTGACTTCAGCCTGGACTTTTTCAAACGCAGCACCCACCTGACGGTGTCCGGGCAGTTGGAAGCCGAACTGGCCGCGCTGGCACTGGGGGAGGTCTACACCTTTGGCCCTACTTTCCGGGCGGAAAATTCCAATACCACGCGCCACCTCGCAGAATTCTGGATGGTCGAGCCGGAAGTGGCATTCAACGACCTGAATGACAACATGAATCTGGCCGAAGACATGCTCCAGTATGTCATCCAATATGCGCTTGAACACTGTGCGGATGACCTGAAAATTCTGGAAGACCGCCTGACCGAAGAGGAAAAAAGCAAGCCGCAGGACCAGCGCAGCGAAATGACCCTGACCGAAAAACTGCGTTTTGTGATTGACAATGAGTTTATCCGGCTGACCTACACCGAAGCCATTGACATCCTGAAAAACTCCGCGCCGAATAAAAAAGGGAAGTTTCAATATCCCGTAGAAGGCTGGGGCACCGACCTGCAGAGCGAGCACGAACGCTACCTGGTGGAGAAACACTTTAAAAAACCGGTGATCCTGACTAACTACCCGGCGGAGATCAAGGCGTTTTATATGCGGCAAGATGAACCCAAGGAAGGTGTGCCAGGTGCTACGGTGTCTGCCATGGATATTTTGTTTCCAGGCATCGGGGAGATCGTCGGTGGCTCCCAGCGCGAAGAACGGTACGACCGGCTGGTACGGCGCATGGGAGAAATGCACATCCCAACGGAGGAGTTGTATTGGTATCTCGACACCCGCCGTTTCGGTAGTTGCCCGCATGCCGGCTTCGGTCTCGGCTTCGAACGATTGGTTTTATTTGTCACAGGAATGACCAATATACGGGACGTAATCGCTTTCCCACGTTACCCTGGTAACGCGGAATTTTGATATCTTCAGAGTAACTTTGCAGCCCTATGAAACGTTCAATCCGAGACGGCAAGACTTTTTTGATCGGATATCACTCTCAAAAGTGGAGAATGACGGGTGTTCTTGAAAAGCCTATACCATGTAATGCATCTACTGCTTGGCTTGGGATTGGTTATTACTTTTGGACTGAACTTGAATTTGCTCGTTATTGGGGAGAAGATAAAAAAAAGATCGTACAGGTCATTACGACATTTACCGAGCTCTGTTAGATGTTGAAAACTGCATTAATGCCGTTTTTGACGAAGAAGGGTATTTCTACTTTCGAGAAAAAATAGAATCAACAATAGAATACTTTTTGGGTAAGGGTCAAGATGTAGACTTGCAAAAAGTTCATCGTTTCTTATCTGACAATATTTGGAAAAAAATGGGGATAGAGGGCATAATCTATGATGACCTTCCTTCTAATCCTCGCCATAAAGGCAGAGTTTATTCTGAAATACCTGACTTATATTACAAAAAAAGAATTCAAGTTGTAATATTTGATCTTAAAAACATTCGTGACTTTTCAATTTTTTTTGAAGAACAGTCATAAACCGTCCCTGATATGCTTAATTACAAAGAACTTGATGTACCGTTTGATCAAATCCTAACAAGTTTCTCCAAGGAAGACTTGGAAAACTGGCTTGCATTTGATGCCGAAAGAGAAATGCTCGAACGGCTTCAAGGAGGAGAAACCGTCATGACATACCATTGCATCCCAGTTACTAAACTTGTGGACGCAAGAGATTCTTTTCCCCCTGAATCCCTAGCAGTGTACACTCTAGCAGCATAAATTATGAATATTCGACTTGCTGATATCCAATTTACTGATATTCAGTGCCGTATAAACACATTTGACAAGGATGTAACTGCCGAATTGGAGACAACCTTAACGCTATCTAGTAGCCTTGAAAGAAAAAGACGAGAATAAATTCTTCGTAATTTTTCAAGTTAGCCTAGCTGACAAACGTAAATCTTTTAAATTTAAGGCAAAGGCAACAGCTCATTTTGAAACCAACGAAAGACTTACTTCCGATTTTGTAAACTCTCCATTTGCTCGTATCAACGCGCCAGCAATTGCTTTTCCATATATTCGTGTTTTTATTTCTAACTTCACTTTAAGTGGGTACCATCCGGTAATGTTGCCTGCTTTCAATTTTGTGGAAATGGCAAAAGAAACACGATCATTACCAATATGACGGCTTCCGTGAAAAATCATGAAACGAGTTATTTATACACATTTTGGGACTTTTTTTCAACAACCCCTTGCGCGGAGCGTTAACATTCCCTTAAATTGCAGCGAATTTAGTTTACTCAACATTTCTGTGCCAGCGACGTTTAAATGGAACTTTAGTCGCTAATCCATTGGCAAAATTCTTACTGGTTGATTTGACTGCTACACTTTCCAAGTTTTGCCCGAATCCGATCCTTCGTACCGATTACCATTTGAATGGCAGTGTTGCGCAGTCAGATTGTTAACTATCAACTTGCGAATGAGCGATTTACACACGAATTTGACCTTGCATTCGGATCCCAATAATGTAACTAAAGTTGAACCATTTGTCCACACGGTAGCCGAACGATATAATATTTCGGCCGATGTACATGGCAATATTCTTGTCAGTTTGACCGAAGCCGTTACCAATGCAATTTTACACGGCAATCAGGGTGACCGTTCCAAATGTGTTTCCATTTCCCTTCGCCACCAAAGAGACGCGCTTTCGATTCGTGTATCCGATGAAGGTCCCGGATTTGACCCGTACAGTGTTCCAGACCCTACCAATATCGAATGTTTGGAAAAATGTGGCGGTCGCGGTATTTTTCTCATGCAAAACCTGAGCGATGAATGCCGGTTTTCCCGGGGCGGCAGCACTGTTGAGATGAAATTCAGGCTCTGACATCCGAATTGAATCTTTCCTACATCAAATTGATCCGAACCTCCAGGGCTTCACATAAGCCCCGGAGGTTCGCTATTTTATTTCCCTTATGAATTTTCCAAGCCTGCCGGTGGAAGCATTAGATCCTTCCGTTTCCTTTCATTTTGAAGATGTTGCGTTTGAACTTCCGGATGAGGACCATCTTGCCAACTGGCTCATGGCCGTCGCCCGGGCAGAAGGTAAGCCGTTCGGCGAAGTGAACTATATTTTTTGTTCCGACGAATACCTGCGCGGCATCAATGTGGAATACCTCCACCACGACTACTACACCGATATCATCACTTTTCCTTACGATGACGCAGCGATTCAGGGCGATATGTTCATCAGTTCGGAGCGCGTGGCCGACAATGCTCAGACCAATGGGGTGTCGTTCCAGCATGAACTTTACCGCGTGATGGTCCATGGAGTGCTGCACCTCGCCGGTTATGGCGACAAAACCGAAGCAGAGGAACAGGTGATGCGGGCCAGGGAAAACACCTGTTTAGATCAGTTGAAGGACTATCACCTTGGTGCAGGCTTTGACGTTTCAATTTCTTCTGCCGGAACAGTAACTTCCTGAACCACTTCTTTCGCCCGTTTATCATCCCGTAATCCGGCAAAAGAAGAATGATGCATAATACCTTCCGGGGTGATCGCGGTGTATTCGACTTCACAAACCAGTTTGGGTTCCACAAAAGTGACTATGCCCCCTTTCGAATGCGCCCTAAATTGGGCTGGTTTGCTCAACTTGGGCAATACCTCGAATGGATTTGTTTCCCGGATCAAGGGTTTGAACTTTCTCATCAAGTCTCGCTGTGCCTCCTGGGAAAATCCGGTGCCGATTTTGCCTGTACACCGGAATTTGCCCGCTTCATACACCCCTACCAGCAGGGTGCTGAAAGGCTTGGCACTGTCGTGCAGGTGGATATATCCACCGATGACTACTTCCTGGCGCTGCCGGGTTTTTATTTTCGCCCATTCCCTGGTCCGTTCGCCGGGGAAATACAAACTGCCCGCTTTTTTGGCGATGATGCCTTCCAAGCCCATTTTGTTTACCACTTTTAATAATTTGGTAGCGGAAGTGTCAAAATTTTCACTGAACCGAATAATGTCATGGTCCTTCGGCACACATTGTCGAAGCAGATCGCGCCGTTGTTCCAGCGGCAGCCCAGTGAGGTCGTGACCATTGAGCCAAAGCAGGTCGAATACATAGTAGATAATAGGAGTGTTATCGGTGCTTTGCCAGTTTTGCAAAGCGTTGAACTCGGGTTTACCGGCTTTGTTCAGCGCCACAATTTCACCATCTACAATGGCATGAATCCCCCAATCCTTCACGGCGGCATATACGGACGGATATTTCTGGTTGAAAGACTTTTTATTGCGTGAAAGCAAGTTGATGGCTTTTTTGTCCATCATCGCCAACGCCCGGTAGCCATCCCACTTGATTTCGTACAGCCAGCCCTCCCGGCTAAAAGGTTCTGTGAGCGTAGCCAGCATCGGAGAAAAGGACTCCGGAAAACGGTATTTATGGTTGCCGTCTAAAGGGGCAGATCTGCCGATGGCCGCAGGCGGTTTTGCGACGGTATCAATGCCTATTATTCCTACGTCTGTTTTTCCGCCGTTTTTTGAAGCAGGCTGTTTGGCGGCCAGGTTTTGATCCACCACGAAAGGACCGCTGTATTCATCCATCAGGTCCATGGCTATATCAAGGGTATTGTCCTGCGTAGCAGAATGCAGCTTGATTGGGATGTTGACGAGGTCGAAACCAATAAAATCTGACCAAATTGATCTCATAATGTGGCGATTTTTATTAAAATCTATTCAGAGGCAGGTGCAGATCTACAATTGCCCCATGTTGGAATAGTATAAAAAAGTCGGGCCACACGGGCTATCCCGTTGGTCAAAGCATGAAAAAGTGGAAAGAAAAGCAGTGAAGCGAGCAGATTAGGCGGCTCTGTGCAAATGAGCCTCGTGTTAAGGCCAGATCAACCACTCAGAACGTAAGTAACCTAAAACAAAAATGCAATTGCCTGTATATCAGACAATTGCATTTAAAATTTGTTGGGTCACAAGGACTCGAACCCTGAATAAAAGTACCAAAAACTTCTGTGTTACCATTACACCATGACCCAATGCTCTAAAAGCAGCGCAAAAGTAGGCCGTTATTTTTTTCTGTGCAACCTTGGGGGGGAATTTTTCTGAAGAGGTGGTTTTTTGAAAGGGTAATTTTCCTGCGGGTTGTTTTCCTGCGGGTAATTTTTGAAAAGTAATTTCCTAAGAAAGTAATTCCTGCGGGTAATTTCTTTCGTTGTAACTATCCAGCCGCTTTGAAATGGTTTTTGCCATAAGACCTCGGAGAGGTCAGAGGTTTGTAGAAAATAGCGTTGAAACAAACGTTCGACCTCTCCGAGGTCAGGAATTAATGTCAACCCGATGCATTTCTACAAACCTTTGACCTCTCCGAGGTCGGAAATCATAAGTATTTAGGGGCGGCTGGATAGTTACCTTTCGTTTGCTACAGCCTCAAAATTACCCCTTCAAAAATTACCTCTTCAGAAAATTACCCCTTCAAAAAATTACCCGCATTTCAGACACCACTTGTTTCAGCGCCTCTTTGGTCAGGACCCCCGGTTGCCGCCAGAGTTCGCGGCCGTTTTGGTAGAGCATGAACGTGGGTACGCCCATTATTTTCATCTGCACGGCGAGATCGATATTTTTATCCACATCAATTTTGACGATGCGGATAGAGTCGCCCAGGTCGGCTTTTAAAGCATCGAGGACAGGCATCATCGTACGGCAAGGGCCGCACCAGGGCGCCCAAAAGTCGAGCAATACCGGCGTATCAGATTGGATGAGCGAATCGAAAGATGCAGTCATAGGTGAGAGGTAAGAAGAGTGAGAGATGTGAGAAGAGTGAGAATAAAGGTCAGGTGAGCAAAAAGGCTGCGATCAAAACGGCCACATATCCCAGATACCAGCGCAAGTCGAGCCATTGGGAAGGCCGGATGCCGTATTTTTTTTGCAAAAACAGGAGCAGTCCTATTTTTTCAACCCAAAAAGCCAGAACCGCCGACCATGCCACGCCAATCAATCCAAACCAGCGGATGAACAAAAAGCCCAGCACCACTTTTACGGACAGTTCCAGCAACCCAACACGAAAAATCACGGCTGGTTCACCTTTTGCCAGCACCAGCGCATTGGGCAGCAAGACGCGGCTGGCCGTGATGAGCAAATAAATGCTGAACAAGGGTGCGCTGGCGGCGAAATCGGGGTTGAATACGAGCGGGAACAGCGGCTTGGTAACGAATAACATCACAATCGTGAGCGGAAACAGCACGTGCATCAACCGGGTAGTTTGAGTTTTGAGTTCGGCCATGCCGCCTTCAAAATTCGCTGTCAACTGCGGGATCATCGCCGCACTGAGGGCCGTGGCAAGCGCGGTCGCCAGGGGCAGTTCGCGGGAGCCGTAACGGAACACAGCAAACACGGCTTCGTCGTGGAAGTGCCAGCCGACCAGCCAGTTGTCGAACAATGCGATGAGGTTGCCGACCACGACGTTGAGCATCAGGGGGGCGGAGAACAGCAGATATTGGCGGATAAGATCGGGGCGTAAGATGGATTGCCCGGAGTGCAAGACAAGTCCAAGTGTCCAGGCGAACTTCAGCAGCGCCCAACCTGCCAGTCCCGTCAAACTGCCACCCAATCCCCATCCCAGCCACAGCGGTACAAATACCACCACCAATTGTAAGCCGAAAGACATGACTCCCCACCCCACAATATGATGGGGTTTTTTCTGGAGCAGGTAAATAAACTCGACTGTGAGCGTCGGCAAATTGAACAGCAAATACACACAAAAAACGCCGAAATAGGGCAATTCACTGCGCCCGGCGAGCACCGGCAGCAGATAGGATTTGCCAAAAAAAAGCACGCAGAACACCGCAGTGGCAATGCCGCAAAATACGATGAAACTGTTGAAAATAAATGGCCGGCGCTCTGAATCGGCCAGCAGCCCATGCATCGGCGCAATGCCCTGCAACAGCCCGTTGACCCAAAAAAAGGTGGATACTGTACCGATGTAAAGCAGCCACTCGTAAAGGCCGATGTCGGCCATCGGCAATCCACTTTTGGCCAGCAGCACACTGGTCCCGATGACCGCGCCCAACCGCATCACCTGAAACAATTGCAGGGCGCGGGTCGTGGTGATCTGCTGAGAAAAAGGAAACCGCATAGATCGTGCAAACCTATGCGGTTAGAAACCAACTACCCGTGAAAATATTTGGCCTCCTCAAATCTGCGCCAGCAAACGCTCTTTCAATTGTACGAACTCATCTTCGGTGATAATACCCGAATCTTTTAATTCGGCGAGTTTGGTGATTTTTTCCACCGTTTCGTCGGTAGCCGACCGGCGCACGGCTTCGGTACGTGCCAGTTCCTCGGCTACTTTTTTGCCTGCTTCCATTTCAGACTTATAGCCCCGGCGGGCGTTTTTAAAGTCGAAGTCATCGAGCGAGCCGCCCTGCTCGAAATGTCGGGCTACCACTCTGCCCAATGCATAGGTAGATGCGCCCGACAGCGCAGGCATGCTCAACTCTCCGATGATGGTGCCCACGCCGGGAATGGCTTTTACAAGGCTGGCACCCAAACGCGCAGCACTGCTCCCAACGACCGCAGAAATGATGTTTTTACCCAGCACGTCCATAAAATTGACGTTGTGGAGCCGCGCCAACTGCCGGAGCATGCTGACTTGTACGGCACTTACGGCCAGCAGGTCGGCGCCGGGGAAGGGGATGAGCGCAGCCCCGAGCGAGAAGCCCACGTGGTTACGGATAATATCGCTGGCTCTCGCCGTTCTTTCTTCTTGTTGCATGGTTTCAGAAATAGATTGATTCAAGGAATTTTCCTGCCTCACCCAGTCGTACAAGGTAAGTAGAAAGGTGAAATTGCGGAGGATGTGTTTAGACATGGTGGTATAAACGAAAAGGAGTTTCAGGCTGTTCTGAAAAGCCGGGCAATATTGGGCCTGACAGAATATGTGATTCCTAAATAAACGACAGAGGGCGGAAAAATCGGGACAAAACAGGGTTATGAGTAGCGGGCGGGTTTGCACCTTTGCAGGGCATAATTTCCCCTACCGCAAGTTTAGGAACGCGGCACCAATAACTTAGTCATTTGATGCCACCCTTTGTTCCATCATACGGCCGCTATTTTTCTTTAAATAGCCCCACTATTCGCAGAAAAATAGTGTTGTCTGATGAAAAAATGGTTGACCTAAAATGACTAAGTTATTGGTGCCGCGTTCCTTAAAGCATGAAATTAACCTCTTCCCCAATTCCCGCTCTTTTTGCTTTTCTAAAAATCTTATTCCACGTCCTCACCATTGCCACGTTTGGCTTTCACCGCGACGAACTGCTTTATTTGTCTTTGGGTCGCCACCTGGATTGGGGCTACTGGTCCAACCCACCCTTCATCGGCGCGGTGACCTGGCTTTCCCAAAACATCCTGGGTGATTCGGTGTGGGCCACGCGGCTGCCTTCTGTGCTGTGCGGCGGCCTGTTGGTGTGGCTCGTGGTCCGCATGGCGCGCGAGTTGGGCGGCGGCGTGTGGGCACAGGTGCTGTGTGGCGCGGCGATGCTCCTCTCTCCCGCCTGGCTGCGCATGAACTCGATGTTGCAGCCGGTGCCATTCGACGTGCTTTTCTGGGCCTTGTCGTCCTTTTGTGTGGTGCGTTGGCTCAATACCCGCGATCCGCGCTGGTGGCTTTGGCTGGGCGTTGCAGTGGGGATCGGTTTTTTGAACAAATATACCCTGGCTTTTTGGGTGATCGGCCTCCTGATTGCTCTATTGCTGACTCCTGAACGAAGGTCGCTCGTGACCCGACAGCCCTGGCAGGCAGCGGGTATCGCTCTGTTGATCTTACTGCCCAACCTGATCTGGCAATGCACCTACCATTTCCCGGTGCTGCATCACATGCAAGAACTGTCGCGCAACCAACTCGCCAACGTACAACCGTTCAACTTCCTGCTCGACCAGGTCTTCCTGCATGGGACTGGCGTACTGCTCTGGATGGCCGGGTTGCTTTTCCTGCTGTTTGCCAAAGCGATGCAGCCCTACCGGATGTTGGGCTGGTTTTATATCGCCGTGGTGCTGGTACTGCTGTTTTTGGGCGGAAAAAGTTATTACACTGCGGGCGCTTATCCTGTCTTGTTTGCCGCAGGCGGCGTTTTTTGGGGAAAAATATTGCAGCGCAACTGGCAAAGGCTGTTGCTCATAGGCGTGATGGTCGGCTGCGCATGGCCGTTGGTACCAGCCGGAATCCCGTTGTATTCCGGTGAAAAAGCGGTTGCCTACTTCCGGTGGTTGTCGCAGGATCTGGGCCTGGATGGTGTGACGCGCTGGGAAGACGGCAAACCGCATCCGCTGCCCCAGGATTTTGCCGATATGCTCGGCTGGCCGGAGTTGGCAGATTTGACAGACCGTGCAGTCGCACAGGCAGGCGGCAACTCAAACTGCGTGGTATATGGGGAGAACTATGGACAAGCGGGGGCGGCAGCGCATCTTTCTCACAGTGGTCAGACGGGCGCACTGGTGTTGAGTTTTTCGGATGCCTGGCGGCTTTGGCTGCCCGATACGCTGCCTGCTCAAAACCTGGTGTATATCAATGACGAAATGGGTGAAGACGTTCAGCGTCTGTTCGGAAATATCCAGTTGATCGGAAAAATCGAAAACCCGCTGGCACGGGAATACGGCACCGGTGTCTGGCTCTGTCGGGAGCCGCGCAGCAGCCTTCAGGAGTTTTGGGGGGAGCGGGTAAGGGAAGTGCGGGCGGTTTTTATGCGGTGAGGGGACTTAGTTGCGTCGGGTGCATTTGATGTAGATGGCCTAATCAAATGTAGGGTTTCCTGTAAAAGTCCTACATTATAGTAAGAGGCGACCTTATAAGTTGACTTATGAAATGGCCTCTTACTGTTGAAAACATAATACTATCTGTGCAAGATAACTCGCTGCCGCACCACAGGGTCATTGGGGTCCTCGCTGCCGGAGAAATGGAATGTCACCTCATTCTGTCCAATGGTATGGATATTCATGGTGAATACTTCTGCTCCCTCGGCGAAAGAAAATTTGAGCCGGGTATCGTTGTTTTCTAGTGCCCACTGGCCTCGTGTAGTGTCTAAAAAGGTCTGTTCAGAATCGCATTTGATCAAATCCTCCGTGATCATAAATGCACTGTCAGAATGAAACTCCCAGTGGTTATCTCGTTTGCAGGCAATGGTGTCAAGGACGAATGTGCCGTCTTCGTCAAAATCGTCCCAAGTCTCGGTGCTCACCCATACGCTTTGAGTAAGTAGGTTGGCTGTTGGAGTTGGTGGGGTGCGAAATGCAAAGAGAGCAGCAGAAACCCACACATCATTAGGCCATTTTGAATAAATTTCATATTTATGGTTTTGAACAAGTGATTGTCGATAGATTTTAGACTTTGGACATGAGCGGAGCGGAGCGACGCTGTGTCACTGAGTGGTAATCAGGAAAAAAGATGGTCGTTTTCTATTCATTCTGTTGCATTTTAGTTTTCTGTAACTATACAGCCGCCCCTAAATAATTATGATTTCGGACCTCGGAGCGGTCAAAGGTTTGTAGAAATGCATCGGGTTGACATTAATTCCCGACCTCGGAGAGGTCGAACGTTTGTTTCAACGCTATTTTCTCCAAACCTTCGACCTCTCCGAGGTCAGGAAAACATTGAAATGCTACATTTCTACAAACCTCTGACCTCTCCGAGGTCGTATGGCAAAAAGCATTTCAAGGCGGCTGTATAGTTACAAAAGAAGAAGTAATTTGTCTCATAGATAACGAAGTTTACAACCATCCAGTTAGTATTACATGGTACGGAAGATCCGAAGCCGTCCTCATCATTGGTGTCACCGTTGTACCCGTACATGATCTGGCGATCCGGAATACAGTCGATAAAATCATCATCCGGATTCCCAATGTCGAAGTCTGAGTAAATACCCACAAAGCAGGAGTCCAGCAAGTCATCAGACCGGTTGATGAGTTTGTACCGGACAAAAACAGCATTGTTGAGGAGCGACGGTTGAGGCGTTTTGTAAGCAAAAACCTGGGCCTGTATCTCCATATTCAGAGGCGCCAACGATGAAGGGTGTACTGCCCGGTCATGGAATACGAACCAGGATTGTTCTTCCGGGTACCGGTTCAATGCACAGCCGCGCACTTCCATACTCGGGTATTCCCCTTTGTCAGGATCGTATGTGGCATCCTGGGTCGAATCATAAAAGCCGGCAAGCCCTTGCGGGGTAAAGGGCAGGGGCAGGCCCGGATTATACTGTTCGAAAAATGAATTCCCTTGGCTTGGGAAACCAAATAAGGCTGCATCCGGATTGTCAACTATACCATTGTCCTGATAGCCGGCCAGATGTTGCTGGATGTCGGCGCAGGAGACTTTCCATATTTTATTAAAGTCATAAATAAAAGGTGTTTCCTGGGTCAATCCGCCAGGCTGAAAGTTCGAACGGTTGTTCACGGATACGGAGCCTTTCAGATTGAGGCCAGGATCCATGCCAACCATCCAGATGCCTGAATGCCGCATCAATGTTTTTTGCGCCAATCCTGCCTCCATCGGCACGAACTGCCCCTGTTGCCCGTCGTTGAACAGGGTGCCGTCCGCCTGAAATTTTGCCTGTACGTTGTTGACGTGCATCGTCGCGGTGGCGGGCGATTGGGTGAATGCAGCGGAGGTAGCGAGTAAAAGTGCCCAGACAGTTGGTAGTCTGTTTGATCGCATAAGTCCGGAATTGAGTCGTGAAATGAAATTGTTTCCAGACAAAGTACCGACCCAACACACCGCATTGCAAACCCGAATTTTGCATAAGTCAGGTTTCTGATGCTTTAAAAACCACTCAATTACACGACCGCCAAAACTCTTCTATGGCTGCCGCCGCTGTTTCGGGATCTTCCAACATCCCCATGTGACCAACTCCATGCAATAAACGGACATCCGAGACTTCCGGCCATGTGGAGGCCCGCAATACAGGGCCGGGCGCTACCAGTTTGTCCTCCCTACCGAGCAGGAATTGCACCGGACAGGCGATCTGGCGCAAGGTATCAGTATGGTCGCGCCGGGTGATCATGGCTTCCAGCGCGGCGATGATACTTTCTGCGGATTGCTGTTTCCCCTTGGCAATCAAGTCGTTGATAATTTCCGGGTAGGCTTCCGCGAAAGCCGGGGCAAACAAACCAGGGAATAACTGGGATACGAATAAATCCTTTTTACCACTTCGCAACATCTCGATGCCGCGTTGCCGGATCTCGCGCCGTTCGGGCGAATCGGGATAGGGATGGGAGTGGAACAACGAAAGCCCGGCCAGGTGCTGCGGCCAGCGCGCTGCAAATTCCAGGGCTACATAACCGCCCATAGAATGACCTGCCAGTACGACACGTTCGACGCCAGCGCTTTCCAGCAGATCGTGTACGGCATGTGCATAAGTCGGCATTTCGGCAGGATCGGGCAATGGATTGGCTCCAATGCCTGGAAAATCCATACGGAGTACCAGAACATCGTCGGACAGGTGGGTCAGAAAGCCATCCCACACAGACGAGTCTTCACAAAATCCGGGCAGCAATAGGAGTGTGTTCATCATGGTATTATTTGATTGTTTTGTTTGTGGATATAAACAACGATAGCACGTCCCTAAAAAGTCGTGCCATCGCACCTTAATCAATCGAGCAGTTCTACCGTCCAGGCTTCGGCTTTCTCCGCAAACCCGGCTTTTGTCCGCGCCCAGGTGCTGCGAAAAAGATCGGAGTTTCGATAGGTTTCCAAAGCGTTGACATCGTCCCAGATGCTGAGGGTGAACAGCACGTGGGGATGTTCCGATTGTTGCAACAATTCCATGTGCTGACAACCGGGAAACGCACGGATGCGGGCTTTGCTGGGCTCAAAAACGTCGTTGCGGAAAGTTTCGACCGCTTCTGGCCGGAACGTCAGTTTGACGATACGCTTGATCATTACCGGTTGGCACGCAGGTTCAGGAACAGTTTGAAACCGAAATTAACCTGCACTACCTTCGATTGCGTGAGGTAGCGGGCAGCGGTGAAAATCTCGTAGTTCTTAAAAATATCGCGGATGAAAAAATAGCCCAACTCGGCGCCCACAGCGAAGTCTATGGTGCTATTCTCCTCAGCCAGCACGGCATCCGGGTTATAAGTGTAGCGCATGCCTGCCAATGCCATCGCTGTAAAAGCATTTTGCTTGGTCTTGGCGCAACGGTTGCCGTTGGAGCGGTATTTACCTACGCCGACTTCAAGAAAACCGTGTGGCAAGGTTTGAAAAGATTCGGCCACATCTTCTGCCTTCGGGGCGAGGGTGAACGTAGCGCCGCCACCGATGCGGGCCGTGCCCCAGTGCGAGGCCACGTTCAGGGCCATCTCCGCACCTGCACCGAGGCGGTCATTAAATTTCTCCACATTGGGCGCATGGGCATAAATGATCGGGACATCCAGAAAAAGGCGCGGACCCTGGGCTTGTGCGGAGATTGCAAACGCTGCAAACGCAACAAAAAATAACAGTTTTTTCATGAACAGAAAAGTTGGACAGTTAGATGATGGGGGCGAAGATACTGCGGAGAAACGATGTGCTGCTTCTCTTGAAACAGGGTGTGGTCAATTTGGGGTTGCAAATGCCGTCAGCCCGTCCATCGTCCAGGCGCCTTCCACTGAAAAACCGCCCGTCGCCGTACGCCGCAATGCACTCAGGTAAGCGCCGCTGCCAGCGGCCTGCCCCAGATCGTGCGCCAGGGAACGGATATAGGTTCCTTTGCTGCACTGCACTTTAAAATCGCACTGGATGCCGTCGGCATATTCCGGATGGAGCATGATGGGGGCTCCTTTTGCGCTTGCAACGATGGGGGCGTCGCGTTTATTGGGCGGCACCGGATGCAGCGGGCCCAACTCCAGCAGTTCGACATGCACCGTCCGATGGGGCATGTCCACTTCCTCTCCGGTCCGGGCATTTTTGTACATCCGCCGACCATCCACTTTCACCGCCGAGAAAGCAGGGGGAATCTGTTGGATATCGCCGACAAACTGCGGCCGGATTTCCTCCAGCAACGCATTGGTTATGTGATCGGTAGGAAACGTAGCATCCACAGCTTTCTCCAAATCGAAAGACGGGCGCGTGGCACCGAATGTGATCGTACCGGTGTACTCCTTCGGCATGGCCTGGAATTCGTCAATTCGTTTCGTGAAGTCGCCGACGCACAACACCAGCAAGCCGGTCGCCAGCGGATCGAGCGTACCAGCGTGACCCACTTTCAATTTTTTGATGCCGAGCCGTCGTATGAGCAGGTAGCGGGTGCGGTTGACGACATCGAAGGAGGACCAGGCGAACGGTTTGTCCACGAGCAGGATCGCGCCTTTCGGGAAAGGGTCGGGGAAGGGTTGGTTAGGTAGTAAAATCAAACTTTGGAACGATGAACGATGAACGATGACGCGTATTTTCGCATTACTTTTTTATAACCTGTGCGACTTGTCGTGCTCCCTTTTTATTTTCAAAAGAAATAAAATACGTCCCGGCAGGCAAATTGCCCAAATCCGTCCATGTTGCGGTAAGTCCTTCAAACGGCAGTTCGCGCAGCGTTTTTCCCTGGGCATCTGCCAGGCGCAATGTTGCTGAAAGAGATGGAGTACCGGCTATTTGCACGCTCACCTGATCGGTGAACACCGTTGGAAATACCTGAAAATCATTCGCCTGATTGTCCTCTGTACTGCTTGAAACGGGCACCAATGCGACGTGGAGGACGGTCACTTCGCCGGTTTTAAGAACGACACCGGGAATAATCCTGGTTTCGTAGCCGGATTTGCGGACCTCAATCGTGTAAGAACCTGGCGAAGCGGCGCCCGTTTTGTAATTTCCGGAAATATCTGAACTGTCGTGTTCGGTGGCTCCGATCACCAGAATATCAGCATTCAAGAGCGACAATCCGCTGACTGCGTCGGTGATGTTGCCCTCTAAGTAGGAAGCGCGTTGGTAGGTCGGCTTGAATATAAACAATCCTTCCTGTTTGGCAGTCGCAAATACAAGTTCCGACGGCAAATAAGGATCAGCATCCCAAACAAGGGAGTTGCCAACAACCGCCCAGGCTGTTTCGATCAGGTTATCGGGACGGTGTGCGTCCACGATCGTGAGTTGGCCGCCGTAAGATGGATTGACCAAAAAGTCGTTGAAAACCCGCACATTGTGTACTTCAGAACTCGGTTTCTGGCTGGGGTAATAGGTGTCGAGCAGGCGCGGCGCATCCAGGTCGGTCACATCAAAAGCAGCTAGTGGCGCATTGGATTTTTCGTCGGTGGTAAAAATCACCTTGCTGTCGTCAGAGAGGCCGGTGTTGTGGTTAAATTTGCTTGGCGTTGGCTGTGAAGCGATAAATTGTGGGTCGGTTTTGTCAGAAATATCCACTGCCGAAAATTGCCCTTCATAGATTTCGCTTGTCCAGAGCGTATCACCGCGTATGAATCCGTCGTGGACGTATCGGAGGGTGTATTTGCCGACGATACGGGGTTCCCAGGGATCTGTGAGGTCTGCAATGACGGTGCCGGTAGTGATATCATAGCCACCAAAAATGTAGAGGTAGCCGTCCTGGGCCTGGACGGTATGGCTTCGCTGTACTTTGCCATCGTAAGCACCGTCGCCCAACCAGACTTTCCAGGCGATCGTATCAGGCAACTGGCGCAAGTCTACGATCGTGATGCCGCTACCCGGTGCTTCTGAGCCAAAATAGGCAAATCCGTTCCAGGTTTTAATTTCGCGCCAATTGTTTTCCAGGCTCGGAACTGAAAATCGCTCGACGGGCTGTTTCGGTTTGCTAAGGTCTACGATGCTCAATCCGGCAGAGGTGCCGACGAGCGCCCATTCGCCACCTGTGCTGTCCACATAATGCCAGCAACCTGCCAAAGAGAGGGGGGCATACGGCAGGTGGCCGATGAGTTCAAGATTGAGTTGGGCCGAAATAGGAGTCGCACGAAACAGTGCGGTGAATAGTAAACAGCAAACAAGAAGACGCATAGCAACTATTTTATGTCAAGTGGCAAAGGTACATCCGATCTGCCCGGTTCCGGGCGAAGTACCCATGCAAAGGCCGAACACTGCTCAAAAAAGCAATATTCGGCCTTTACATGGGTGGAGGTAATTACTACGTGTAATTTTTTTCAGGTAGTTCTTAATCCAGTCCTTTTGGCTTCTTGATGGTGAATACGCGGGCAATATTGAAACCGAACCGGATACCACTGAGCAAGCGGTCTTCGTCATTTTTGAAAAACCAATCCTCGCTGGTTTCGGTGATAAAACCTTTGTAGGTCATGTCGCGCGAGTTGGTGAAATGCAGTTGGAACACGTGGCCGCCCGTTTCGATATCCACGCCCAGAGAGAGCGAATTGGCGTAATTGCCCACGATCTGGCCTTCAGGGACATAATAATATTCGGCGTTCAGGGCGACCCGTTTGGTAATTTTGATCCGTCCGCCTATGCCCACCGCAAGCACATCGTTTTTGTCGTCGGGCGAAACAGTCAGGTTGCGGTGCACGACGGTCGGCATCAGTTGCAGCGAAAGGCGATCGTTGAACTTGCGTCCGATGAGCAACTGGTGGGTGTAATAAACCCGGGAGGTAAAATAGTTTTCCCGGTTATTGTCGTCAAATTTGATCGTTTTGATCTGTGCATCAATGAGGTATGACAAAGTGACGGGCATATTCCTTTCGCCCTTGGACTGCCGGAGGAGTTTGTATTTGGCAAAACCGTCAATGATTTTTTCATGGCTGCTGCGCCCGACACCGACCATGAGGCGGTCCGTGATGCCATAGTCGAATCCAATGCGCAAGGTGGCTCCATCCAAACCGAACAGGTCGTACACGCCTTGCCGTACGGGCGAAAAACGGTGCGAAATTTTGAAGTCCAGCACCCCGGCAGCCGTGTTCTCGATGGAGTGACCGTTGATGATCCGGTTGGTTTTGAACGTGGCAATTGTATAGTCCGTTGTTTTTTCTTCGCCTAACAGCGAGAGCAAATCACCTTCCTGCGCAGACAGCAGAGAAGCAGTGAAAAGGATAAAAAAGAAGGTCAGTAGGTAAGCTTTTTTCATAAAGAATTGATTTTTGATAAACGCTCAAACTTTTTCTATTTCATCGGCTTCAATACCGCATTCACCATCACTTTGATTTCTTTGGCGATATTGTCTTTGACCACCGAAGGAATAGAGATGTCGTAGTCGGCACAGGCTACACCGAAATTAGTCTGTACTTCAAGATTGCCGCCGACGACCTGGATGGTGCCGGTCGTTTCCACGTCTTTTGTGACGTTGTGAATCGTCATTTTGCCCTTTACTTTGGCTGTGTAAGTGCCATCCTTAGCAAAATTCACTTCATTCAGGTCGGTGATGGCGCCAGAGAAGGTCGCGTTCGGGTATTTCGACGATTCCAAATAGTTCTCGTTGAAGTGCTCTTGCATCAGGGCTTTTTCGAACAGAAAGCCTTTGATGAGCACTTTCCACTCCATTTTGCCGGTGGCCGCATCCAGCACACAGGTAGCGCTCTTGTTCACGCCTTCGATCTTTTCCATCGGCGTGTCAGAGTTGAACTTGATCTTCGCGTCGCGGGTGAAGAATTTTTGAGAAAATGCTGAAGTGCCGAACGCCAGCAGCATGGCCAAAACAAACATTAATTTTTTCATGTGCAAAAAAGGTTTTTGAATATTAAGGAACGCGGCACCAATAACTTAGTCATTTGATGCCCCCCTTTGTTCCATCATACGGCCGCTATTTTTCTTTAAATAGCCCCACTATTCGCAGAAAAATAGTGTTGTCTGATGAAAAAATGGTTGACCTAAAATGACTAAGTTATTGGTGCCGCGTTCCTAAATCTACTTCACTTCCACACAGCGGGAAAGTTGCACATCCAGGTTAATGCCGTCGCATTTGCCTTTGAGTGTGACTTGTTCGCCGGTGGGAAAGTTTTTTCGGGGGTGCTGAAAAGCCGAGTCAAGGGCGCAATAGACACCAAAGTTCTCGTTGCTTGCCTCCAGCATTATTTTTACCACGCCGTCTTCGATACTGGTTTCTTTGACTTTACCGCTGACCGCGATGGTTTTTCCGAGGTATTTGGTATTGGCTGCATTTTCATCAGCGGTGAAGTCATGGAGCAGGTCGGCTGCTGAGAGGGTGGCTTCGGCTTTGGATGCGCCCATGTCCTCGTGCGGCTTGTTCCAGAGATAATAGCCGTAAGCGCCGCCGATCAGGCCAGCCGCAAGCAGAAAAAGAAGGATTTTTTTCATGATGTTGAATTGACGCAGGATATTGGATTTCTCAAGCGCGCACGCTTGTCTTTCAATTATTGGGTGCACCGGCATTGACCCAGGCGCGTATTTTATTGCGGTCACATTCTGGCAGCAGCCCGCTCTGCGGCATTGGGTTAGTAGCATCGTTGGTGCGCGCTACGAGCAGTCCCAGTTCGGCGTAATTTTTCAGGTCGGCATGGGTAGAGAGTGGTGTACTTTCCTGCACGGCGCCAGCGGAGTGGCAGGAAAGACAGTTGTTTTGAATCAATGGTTTGATGTAGCCACTGTAACTGACTGCGGTCGTATCGCAAGCGTTGGGGTCAATCCCGTAGAGTTCCTGTTCGTTGTCGAAGTAGCAACCAGGCGGCACGGCGAGCAAAAATACGAGTGCCATCAGGGTGCCGAGGACAAAAATCGTTTTTTTCATGGTGTTAGAAAAGCGTAAAAATAAATTATTTTAGCCTCAAAGATAAGTCAGTTAGGAACGCGGCACCAATAACTTAGTCATTTTAGGTCAACCATTTTTTCATCAGACAACACTGTTTTTCTGCGAATAGTGGGGCTATTTAAAGAAAAATAGCGGCCGTATGATGGAACAAAGGGTGGCATCAAATGACTAAGTTATTGGTGCCGCGTTCCTTAGTTTTCCAGTGCGCCGAGATCTATCCAGTTTTTAAGTTTGGCGATGGTGCAAGCATCCAGTTTTGTCCCGCCCTGCGGCATCCATTTGGAGGTACGAGCCACTGCCGCGTACAGTTTTCCGCTGACTGCCACGTTCTTTGTGTTGACGTATGTAGAAAGGTTGATATTGCCCTGAGGGGCGCTTCCACTGTGACAGCCCTGGCATTTTGCCTGAATGAGCGGTTTTACAAAAGCCGCATAAGTACCGGTAGCGGGTTCACAATTGCCGGTTTGCTCCGTGCAAGTGTTGTTCTTTGCGCCCTGATTGACCCAGATGCCGATCAGATTGATCTGGGCCTGTGTAAGCGGCGCATTGGGAGCGAGTGGCATTCTTTTGTCCGGATCGTTTTCCAGAAGCGCTTCCATCAACTCATTTTTGTCCCAGTTGTTACTGTTCACTTTTTCAACCGTGCTCATCAGATTTTGGTAAGAGGTGAGCACGACGCCCTCTTTACGGTCTTGGGCATTGTGGCAACCGCTCTGGGTACAATTGGAGATAAGGATTGGTAAAACCTGGGTTTGAAAATAGACCGAGTCGGGACTACAGGTGTTGCCTCCCGCCCCAATAACTGGTGGATCGTCGGGATCAATAATAGAAGGGTCAACCAGTGGATCATGTTTGCAGTCAGAAAAAACCAAACCGACGATCAAGAGCGCGAATAATAGGAAGAGTGCGTACCGTTGCATAAATAAGTATTGAAAGGAGTAAATAATCTTGTTAGGAACGCGGCACCAATAACTTAGTCATTTTAGGTCAACCATTTTTTCATCAGACAACACTATTTTTCTGCGAATAGTGGGGCTATTTAAAGAAAAATAGCGGCCGTATGATGGAACAAGGGGTGGCATCAAATGACTAAGTTATTGGTGCCGCGTTCCTCACAACTGAACGCAAAACTAACCCGCTCCTGTCGAGTAGATTTTCTATCACTGACTGAACCCGTAAAAATCGTTTCTGAACATGGAAAAAAAGAATTGGACCGCATGGATACGCCGCTTTGGCGTCGTTGGATTTTTGTTTTTTCTCATCAAAGGCCTGATCTGGCTGGCTATTTTTTTCGGGCTGTTCAAGGCGTTCAAGTGATTTTGGCCGTCTGTACGGGTACTTTGAATCGGAGCGTGAAAGAGGTCCCATGCGCCGAAGGCTGGCGGTCCGAAAGGTCGTCCATCTCCATCGTGAGCCCAATATTGTAAAGGCTGTTGAGGGTGTCTATTTTGCGGCGCAGCAGCTCGATGCCTTTCGACAGGTGCATCGGGTGTGTTTCCTTTTTTCGCTCCTGCGCTGCCCGCCACCCGATGCCATTGTCTTTCACGACGCATACAAAATGCTGGTTTTCAACAAAAAAAAGAAGGTCGAGTTTGGAAACGCTTTTGGGGGAAAGCCCGTGCATGGTGGCATTTTCCAAAATAGGCTGCAACAGCATGGTAGGGAAAGGCATAGCGGGCGGTATGTCGTCGGCGCCAATGATATCGAATTTGAATTTTTCGCCGAAGCGCAGTTCGATCATTTTCAGATAATCCCGGTCGTAGGCAAGTTCTTCACTGAACGGGATGAAGGTGCTTTCAGAAAACAACAGCGTACGTCGCAGCAGCCCGGTGAAAATAGCGATGTAGGCGCTGGCTTTCATGGGATTGGGCGGGTAAAAAAATTGCTGAATGGCATTGATGCTGTTGCCCACAAAATGCGGGTTGATTTGCGATTGCAGGGCCTGCAACTGTAGTTGGGAAGCGGATGCACGCAATTGATAAAAAGCAGCCCGGGCGCGTAACAATCGAAATACACTAAAGACAACAGTGCCCCAGAAAATTATCCAGAACCAGACCACGGAGTACCAGGCCGGGCACATGATCCAGGTACAAATATCCGGTTTTTGGCTGCGTACATCGCCCGGCGTCAGGGCGGTCGTTTGTAAAGTGTACTTACCGGCAGGCAGGGCTACGCCAAATTTCAAGTGGCCGCCGTCTGCCCAGGTGGTATCTGACCAGGCCTCAAAACCCTCTACGGCCCAGTCTATCAGGTTGTCAAATGTACACCAGTACCAAGGCGGTAGTGAGCGGGTGAGCACACATTCATAGCGCAGGTTGCCCCGGCTCCGGTAATCCAGTCCAGCCAGACTCAATTCGAGCAACGATGCATCAGAAGGCAACAGGATGGTCCGTTTGTCGGGAAGTGTATCGAGCAACTGCCGGATGGTTATATGGCTTTGTTGCTGATACCGCAGTTCAACAATATAAGTTGGAAAGAGGCTGTCGGTGTTGGGTGCACGGAGCAACAGGCGGGTAAGACCCGCAGCAGTGGCTGTCCAGAGTGTGTCGCCGTAGAACAGAGCGGCGTTCACATCGTCATCAGCCAAACCATCGAAATGATCAAAGTGTATCACCTGTCTATTGCGGTTTAGTCCGTAAACACCCCGGTTGGTGGAAAGCCACAGATTGCCGGATGGCTCGGCATAGAGGGACTGGATATTTTTAATGGTCGGTGCGTGGCGCTCGACCGATAGGATCTGCCCGTCACGGGTGGTTGCCCGCAGCAGCCCGCTTTCCGGGGTGACAATCCATAAGTTGCCGCTGCCAGCATTCTGAATGTTTACAATGCGGCTCTTGAGGAGCAAAAACGAATCGCCCCAGTTTTTTTGAAACGTGTCTCGCTGCGAATAAATCCCTTCGATGCCACCTGCCCACACGTTTCCGGAATCGTCGTCGCCCAGTGCAGTGGTGCGTCGTGAATGTGATATATCCACATAGTCAAGTGAATTGTCAGGATAGTAGCCCAAACTTCTGAAGGTGCCGACCCACGACAATTTGGGCTGCACGAGTACAACTTTGGGCCCGTAACGATGAGGAGCCTGGCGGCTTTGGCCATCTTTAATCCGGTAAAGTTTTTCATCGGTCACCACCCAGTGAGCATTGTCTTCGGTCGTTACGATTTGTCGGCAGCGGTTGTACCCATCCAGCGAGCCCAGCGCGATGTTTTGAGCGCTGTCACCGGTCCATATCTGAAAATTGCCCTCGTCGTCGCCGGATAGCAGTTTGCCATCGTGGCTACGACCCAATGCCGTGAAATGTTCCGACGAGAGCCGCGTGGATCTGTGGTCATAAATCATGGGTGTATTCAAGGGAAGCGCATAGATGCCGTCGCCAGCGGTGCAAAACCAAAGTGTACCCTGGCTATCATCAAAGACACAGGTCGTTTTTTTGCCTCTGAGGTAGTGCGTCGGGTTGGAGAGATCCGAGTTCTGGTATCCATAGCAAAAAGCACCATCGTTCAGGGAACACGCCCAAAACCGGCCCTGTCTATCAGAAAATACCCTTCCTACCTTCGCTTTATGAGAACATACTTCATGAAACTGTCCGCTCTTCCATTCAAGCAGGATGAGCCGGTCTGCAAAAGCATAGAGCACCCGATTGCCTGCTACCGCCACACCTGCGTAGGGCGATATGGCAGAACCCAGACCGTTTTTAAAAGTATATACTGCGGTTGTTTTAAAATCTTCGGACACTGTCATAATATTTCCAGTACCGAAAGCGAACAGTTTACCCTCGATCCTGGAAAATTCTGCAACCAGATGTTTGGGAGAAAAACTGCGCGCGCCCTTTTGAGTCAGGACATTGACATTTCTGCTTTGTCCGGCTACCCATGTACTTGAATCGAGGTCTTCAAAAAAAGTCGCTACGCCGGACGTGATATGGAGGGAGTCAAACAGTGCGTCGTTCTGGTCAGTGAAGATGCGCCCATGATAGCGGTAAGCCAGTTTCTTGCGAAAGCAAGAGATCCAGACCCGTCCGCGACGGTCTTCTTTTAGGTTGAGCACCTCTGGGTCGGGGAGTCCTTCTGCCATCCCGAACGAGCGAAAGCGGGTGCCGTCGAACGTGGCCAATCCTTTCTCCGTGCCAAACCACAACAATCCTTGCCGATCTTGCAAGCCAATATGCACCAGATTGGCAGGAAGCCCGTCTCGCACGGTATAATGCAAATAGGCAGGTGTTTGAGCAGCAGCCGTGCTGAGCCAAAAGCAGATAAACAGATAAACGGTGCAGTGACGCATGAGGAACTTGAAGTGCGAAAAGGTACGAAAAGTGGTCAAAAAACCTGTATTTTTTCGCTTTTGCCTGCTCCAGTTACACGATTGTGCACCGAACCTGCACAGTTATTTATTTAATTGGGTATATTTGTTTGATTTTCGGCTTCTTTGTGACAGTAAAGAGGTTGAAAAAATAAGGCGTACCCTGTATTTCACTAAAAAAACAAACGAACCCCCTTTTGATCTTCAGAATACACTCTCCCAATTTGTCAGCAAAGTAGAGTACGTCGGCGCATCGGCTAATGTTCTTCCGAACCATTCCAGAGTTACTGCCTGCAAAAAAACTTTCCAAACCATTGGCATTGAAAATAATTCTTTGACGCAGTCCCTTCGGGGGCTGCGTTTTTTTTTGTGTCATCCTTTCCCATTCAGGCAGTGATTTTACCGTTTCGGTAGAATCGAAAGCAGCGCCCGGACTTGCTGCAACATCTTTGTGAAGTTCTTCCCTCCTCCTTGCGATCGCAACATTTTCAGGTTTAATCAAATACTGCTAAAACTACTTCCCTTAGGAACGCGGCACCAATAACTTAGTCATTTGATGCCACCCTTTGTTCCATCATACGGCCGCTATTTTTCTTTAAATAGCCCCACTATTCGCAGAAAAATAGTGTTGTCTGATGAAAAAATGGTTGACCTAAAATGACTAAGTTATTGGTGCCGCGTTCCTTATGCGGCCGCTTCTAAGGAGGAGCGGCCGTTTTTTTTAATGAAAAAACCCTACCACTTCACCAACTTCCGCGTCATCACCCGCCCTTCCACAGCAAGCCGCACCAGGTAAAGACCCGTCGGCTGTTTATCCAGCGCAATCGTTTCAGAAAGCGCAGTGGCCCCGGCAAAATTGACCTCCATCACCGGACGTCCCAGCAAATCGAGCACTTGTAATTGCCCATCCACCGGCCGGTCAAACGCTGCGACCAGCAAGGAAGCACCGCCGGTCGGGTTGGGCTGGAGTTGCAGAGAAGCCAGGCCGGGCAGATTACTGATCGCCGAGATGCCGATGGAAAATGCCAGCACATCCGAACAGCCCCGCGAGTCTGTCACCGACACGGTATAGTTGCCAATCGCCAAATCGGTGAGCGTGGGATTGCTCGTGGTATCACCTGTGCTCCAGACGAATTGATAAGGTGGGTTGCCAAGGCCGACCGTAATAGTGGCACTGCCGTTGTTTTGCCCCTGCGATGCACCCTTTGTGGTGGCGGACAGCGCCATATTCGGCCCGCAGGCGCGCAGGTTGATGTTGTCGAGGTCAAAGAAAAAGTCGCCTGCACCCCAGCTGCCTTTGAAGCGGATAAAGATGGCTTTGCCCACATAGGCATCGAGGCCGACATTGACGGTTTTGAGGTTGAGGGTAGGGGTATGGTTGAGCGCGCTGATGGTGAACGCCGTTTGGTACGTGTCGCCGCAGTCGTCGGAAATTTGCACGTCTATTTTACTGCCGCCCTGCAAGGGAGTCGCCGCTGAACCGGACGGGTTCACAATCCGGTAGTCAAAGCGCAGGGAATCTCCTGCTTTGATATAGCCATAGCGGGGCAAATCGGTTTCGAAGGAGGTGTTGAACGCGGCCAGTTGTGTTGCCAGCACGTTGGTCGCATTGTTGTGGCTGCTGGTGACGAAGCCTTCGGTAACCCATCCGGCAGGAACGGCCGTGGTACCCTCAAAATCTTCCTGGAACGGTACCGGCAATGGACGATGGTCCACGGTATAGATGGCCGTATCGTTGGAAGGATTTTCTTCTCCGGAGAGCAGCGTCCAGGCCCGTATGGTGAAGAGCCCGTCGCGGCTGTCGAACGTTGTATTGAATTCGTAGACAGACTGTTGTTCGGGAGCCAGCGCAGTGATGATGGTTTCTATGACCAGTGTGCCCCCATTGATAGAGTAGGCCACCTGGTAAGGGCTTTGAGGTTCGGCGCCGAGGTTGGCAAGCGACAATTGCACCACATCGGCGGCCAGGCCACAAACGGTGCTATTGCCTTCGGTCGTAAGGTCAAGGGCAGTGAGGTCTTTGGCTTGCGGCACAAAAATGCGGATGTCATCCACGGCTATCCCTCCGGCGGGCACAACGCCATCGGAGTCCAGCCGGAAACGGAAGTGCACTTCGCTTTTGCCTTTGGTTCCGACCAGTTTGCGGCGCGTGAATGTCCATCCGTCGCTGGTGCCCGACCATACTGCCCCGAGGTTATTGTTGACATTCAATTCGTTGTACCAATTGATGCCATCATTCAAGCCGCCTACTTTTTCCCAGATTTCGTTGTCAAAGGAAATTTCCAAAGCGGCCCCGTCGTATTCAGATTCCAGATCATAATTCAAAGAGAATTGAATTACCGGGTCGCTCGTCAGTTTTGAAAAGTCGAAACAGGGCGAGTTCAGGAAAGATTTTTCATTCAGGTTGTACGTTCCGGTCAGGCTGGTAATCCATGCATTTTTGCCACTGGCGGCCCCTTCGAACCCGGGTTTGGCGGGTGTTCCGAATTGCCAGGAAGGATTTTGGCTTGCCGTATCCACCGTCCAGCCGCCGTCCCATTTTTCAAAATTTTGGGAATACGCAGGCTCCAGGCGATTGTTTACGTAATAAAAAACGGTGTCGTTGGAAGCGTCCTCGTCGCCTTCCAACTGGGTATAAGCAGCAATTTCATATTCACCGGGCGTCAAGAAAGAATAGGTCAGATCAAACTCTATGACATCGCTGCTGTCTTTGCCGAGCACACCGGTATAAAAACCATCCTGTGGTTGGCTCACCCCTGCGTCTACACCGTTCACGTTGTATTTGAAGGGAATGAGGGATTGTGGGTCGGAGCCATAGTTGTTCATGCGCACGGAGACCGTAGCGGTCCCAATGTCGCAGCTGCTTTGCGGCGTTACCACCGCACTGATCCCCACGTCATTGGTGTAATAAGTTACAAACGAAAAGGGTCCTACTGCCTGGCTGAAATCAAAGGGGCCACATTGCTGGATCACATAGGCATCATAGCCGGTTTTCTTCTGCAAACCTGTGATTTCCGCCTTGGGGGTCGTCACGATCAAGGTGTCGCCCTCACCGCCCGTGAGCGAAAACCCGGGCGGACCGTATACCACGAGCCAGCCCGAAACAGGGGCTGTGCCGCCCTGCTGCCAGCGCAATTTGGTGCGCACGTCATACACGTTTTCGATGTAGGCATTTCTTGGCTTTGCGCAATTAAAACATTCCGCCAGTCCTTCGAATACCTGGCCGGCAACAAAGGGCTGCTTCGAAGTGTAGACGACCTCCCAGAGGTTATCATAGAGCACGAATGAAACTTCAGAATCATCGGAGCCGGCGGTCCACAAGAGTTGAAGCGGGATGCCGCCCTGCACATCGAACGAGAGGGTGTCGGATTTGCCTGTGGCAAGGGTCAGGTCAGTGCTCAGTACGCCATTGACAGCGGTGACTTTGCCGCCTGTCCAGCCGTCGCCGAAGCCATCGAACAAAGCAAGGTGGTATTGGCATTGGGCGTCGGCCCGGTACAACAAAAAGAGCGAACAGGCGAGAAAGGAGAGAACTCGAAGCATATTTTTGGATCGTAAACTTTCAAAAAGGATGAACGGGTCAAAGGACCTTGGGCAACGGTGCTGCATGGCAGCGCGGAATGTCAAAGGTACACCTTACCCGAAATTTGCAAGAGTTGCCTGGTGATTCGGCAGATTTTAGCAAAACTCATTGTCCCAGGAAGGTGGCCAACCTGGCTTCAAAGTGTTCCATTTTTAATACTGAAATAGAGATAGAAGCGCCCATGGGCAGGTAGATGAGGCCGTTGCGCCCCGTTTGTTCGTAGCGTTCAATGCGTCCCATGTTCACGATATAACTGTGGTGCGGGCGGCAAAAAATCGATTCCGGCAGTTCTGCTTCCAGCGAACCCAGGGTGCGCGAAGCCATCACTTTTTCAATTTTATCCGAGCGCAGCACAAAAATATCGGTGGTGTTGCCGTCGGCTTCCAGGTAAAGGATGTCGGTCAGCCGCAGCACGATATTGCCTTTTCGGCTGTCGGGAATGATCAGGCTTTGCTGGTTGCCCGACATGCGGAGCTTGTCGTAAGCCACCTGTACGGCGCTTACCAGATCGGCTACGCTGTAGGGTTTCAGCAGATAGGCCCAGGGTTGGACCATATTGATGGCTTTCAGGGCATATTGCGGGTGGGCAGTGGTAAAAATCACCCCAAACGATCGCGGGGCCGCTTGCTGCAAAAAATCAAACCCGCCGCCAAAAGGGGGCATTTGCACATCCAAAAATACCAGCTGTGGGTCGTATACCCCCACGGCTTGCAGCGCTTCTTCCACGGAGGTGGCTTCTGCCAGGACTTGCACTTGCGGGCAATATTCGCCCAACATGCCCCGCAAGGTGTTCAGGGCACTGATTTCATCGTCAACGAGGAGGGCCGTGATTTTTTTCATAGGAATGAGTTGACTACATTTGCGATGTCTATCTTTAACGATTAAAATGCCCATGTGCAGATTTTCCACGCTCCTTTTTTCACTGCTCCTGCTCTCCTTCATTTCTGTTTCTGCACAGGCACCTGTTCCGGCGCCGCCACAAAAAGCAGCCATTCTCATCCTGGGGGCAACGGCTCACTTAGGGAATGGGAGCGTGATTGCCAACAGCGCGATCGGATTCGAGGGGGGCAAACTGACGCTTGTCGCCGATGCCACCACCATTCGCCTTGACCGAAGCAAGTACGGAAAAATATTTGATGCTACGGGCAAGCACGTCTATCCTGGTTTTATCGCGCCCGACACCCGCCTGGGCCTGGTCGAGGTGGATGCCGTGCGCTCCACGCAGGATTTTGTAGAAATTGGCAGTTTTAACCCCAACGCCCGTGCACTGGTCGCCTACAACACCGACTCCGAAGTCATTCCGACGGTCCGTTCCAATGGCATCCTGATGGCGCAGATTACGCCGGAGGGCGGTACGGTATCCGGTACTTCTTCGGTCGTTCAACTCGATGCCTGGAACTGGGAAGATGCCGTCATTCGCGCTGATGAAGGACTTCATCTCAATTGGCCGGTGCTCCGCAATTTCGGCGGCTTCGAAACCGGCAATCCGGAGATGAAAAAAAACGAACAGTACGACAAAGATGTGCAGGCTCTTCGCCGCTTTTTTGACGAAGCGCGCGCCTATTCCCAACAGCCCGCACCGGAGGTAAAAAACTTGCGATTTGAAGCAATGCGCGGTCTTTTTGACCAAAAGCAAACGTTTTTTGTCCACACGGATCATGCAAAAACGATTCAGGAAGCCGTGCTGTTTGCTGAAAATTATGGCTTTCGCACCGTGTTGGTGGGCGGGAACGATGCCTGGCTTGTCGCTGATTTTTTGAAAATTCACAACATATCGGTCATCCTCGGTCGTACCCAGCGACTGCCCAGCCGCGACGATGAAGACGTGGATCAGCCGTTCAAGACAGCGGCTCTCCTGCAAGAAAAAGGCGTGCTGTTCAGCTTCTCCGATGAGGGCGCCTGGAAGCAGCGCAACCTGGGGTATGAGGCGGGTCAGGCTGCCGGTTTCGGCTTGTCCAAAGAAGCCGCTGTCAGCGCCATCACGCTCAATGCGGCGAAAATCCTGCGAATTGATAACCAATGCGGTTCCCTTGAATCGGGCAAAGATGCCACCCTGTTCATCAGCGAAGGCGATGCCCTGGATATGCGCACCTGTCAGGTAACGGCGGCTTTTATTCAGGGGCGCGAGATCAATCTGGACAACAAGCAAAAGAGGCTTTATCGCAAGTTTGAGCAGAAACCTAAGGAATAGTCCACAGTCCCTAGTCCACAGTCCCTAGTTTCACCCTTCACTATTTTCAACCATGTTCCTTTTATTTCTTGGCATTATCATCGCAGGCATCGCCAGCGTCATCTCCAAAGCCAATCCCAATATACCTACGGTCGGTCGGGTCGGACGTTTTGTCGGTATTGGTCTGGCGTTGCTCGGGTTAATGACTTCCTGCTTCGTACAGATCCAGCCCGGAGAAGTGGGGGTACAGACCCTGTTCGGGAAAATTCAGAATGGAGCGTTGACAGAGGGGTTGAATTTTACGAACCCGATGGTAGAGGTGCGCCGTTTCGATATCCGAACCTTGAACTATACCATGTCTGGTACACACGATGAAGGAGACCAGATGGGCGACGACGCGATTCGCGTCCTTTCTGCCGACGGCCTGGAGGTGACTATTGATCTGACGGTTCTGTTTCGGGTTACCCCTGACAAAGCCCCCGAAATCCTCCGCACGATTGGTGAACAATATAAAGACGTGATCGTGCGACCGCTTACCCGTACCAAGATTCGCGACTATGCGGCCTATTACGACGCCGTTTCGCTCTATTCTACCAAGCGCGACGAGTTCCAATCACGTTTGTTCAAGGCCATCGGCGATGAGTTTGCCGCACGGGGGCTGGTGCTGGAAGAGGTGCTGATCCGCAACATCAACCTGCCGGAGAGTGTGAAACAGGCCATCGAATCGAAAATTAACGCCGAACAGGAGTCGCAAAAAATGCGCTTCGTACTGGATAAAGAAAAACAGGAAGCGGATCGCAAACGCGTGGAAGCGCAAGGCATCGCAGACTATCAACACATCCTGACGTCCTCGCTGACAGACAAACTGTTGCAGTATGAGCAAATCAAAGCGCAAAAGGAACTGGCCAACTCGCCCAATGCGAAGGTGATCATCATGAATGGCCGGGGGAATGCGCCGATTTTGCTGGGGCAATAGGTGGGCGGTTGACTGTTGACCGTTGACTGTTGACTGTTGACCTTTTACCTTTGGCTGTTGACCGTTGACCGTTGACCGTTGGCTGTTGACCGTTAGCTGTTGACTGTTGACCGTTGACCGTTGACTGTTGGCCGTTGACCTTTGGCTGTTGACTTTTGACCTTTGACTGTTGACCTTTGGCTGTTGACTGTTGACTTTTGACTTTTGGCTGTTGGCCGTTGGCTGTTGGCTGTTGGCGCAAACGGCTCCTGTCCCCCTAATTTGAGCGATTTCGCTCGAAAATGTGTGCTTTTTAAGCATTTAGGGTCGAATTTTTTGAGCGTTCTATCAAATTTAAGGTTAAAAAAATGTGGTTTATAGATTTTTATATAAGAAACGGGGGGACAGGAGCCGTTTGCGCCCGTTGGCTGTTGACTTTTGACTTTATAAACCTTTATCAACCCTCATAAACCTTTATCAACTGTTGACTTTTGACTGTTGACTTTATAAACCTTTATCAACCCTCATAAACCTTTATCAACTGTTGACCTTTGACTGTTGACTGTTGACTTTATAAACCTTTATCAACCCTCATAAACCTTTATCAACTGTTGACCTTTGACTGTTGACTGTTGACTTTATAAACCTTTATCAACCCTCATAAACCTTTATCAACTGTTGACCTTTGACTGTTGGCCGTTGACTATTGACTGTTGGTCGTTGGTAACTATACAGCCGCCCCTAAATACTTATGATTTCGGACCTCGGAGAGGTCAAAGGTTTGTAGAAATGCATTGGGTTGACATTAATTCCCGACCTCGGAGAGGTCGAACGTTTGTTTCAAGGCTATTTTCTGCAAACCTTCGACCTCTCCGAGTAGGCTGTCCAAAGGGCGAAAATTTATCTTGCACATTTCAATTGAAAAACGATTCACGAAATTGTATTAATTGGTTGAATATCAGTAATTTGTATCTTCGTTTAGGATAATCACTTTTGGTATC
>Ga0209181_10000839_pt1:0-17500 | contig 55497 bp, 44 predicted proteins | sample MAT05_FD_187208 | JGI IMG/M metagenome (GOLD analysis project Ga0209181, IMG submission 187208) | Freshwater microbial communities from Lake Fryxell liftoff mats and glacier meltwater in Antarctica - MAT-05 (SPAdes) (version 2) | ecosystem: Environmental > Aquatic > Freshwater > Ice >...
ATGATCGCGGCCGGCTGGGAGATCGCCTCTCACACGATCACTCATCCCGACCTGACTGTGATCTCCGCCGATCAGGTCGAGACCGAACTGGTCGATTCGAAGCGCATGCTGGAGCGTGATCTGGGAGTCGAGATCGTGAACTTCTGTTACCCGGCCGGGGAGTACAACGCCGATGTGGCTGCCGCCGTCGAAGCGGCCGGCTACCGGGGCGCCACGACAGTGGAGGCCGGGCTGGCCCGCCGTGAAGGCCCCTTCGAGCTGAAGCGCCTGCGGATCAACCTGGGTGACGGAGCAATGGAGCTTGCCGCGCTCCTTGAGGCCTGACCGGAGACCTTGGCGGCGAGTGCAGTGCTGGCTTCACCCGAGCGAAAGGCGAACGAAGTCGGCAGCGACTTCCCTGACCGGCCAGTCGCCGCCGCCGCAATCCTATTCGCAGTCAGCCACAGTTCACGCAGATCGGACGCGGCGGTCCTGCTCCCGTACCTCGGAAGTCGGGCCAAAGCGACGCTGCAGGATCGCCAGATAGACCCAGACGACGAAGGGCAAGCTGACGATCACGAAGTACGTCGCGGAGACCTCGAACGGCAGACTGATCAGGCCGGCGGAGATGCCGGTCGCGAACAGCATCAAGATCAGTCCGTCAGGTGAGGACGGATAGCCGGTCTTCCGCCGGATCTGGCGACTGGCGAGCATCGCGCCCCGGATGAGCACGAAGATCGGCATCCCGAGAGCTACGACAACGATGGCCACCTCGACCCAACCGGGTCGGTCCGATCCATCGAGGTACATGTCGATGCCCGTTGTGGCCAGAAACAAGGCGGCGCAGTAGACGAAGCAGATCGCCAGCGCCTTCCAGTAACCGGCCGTGGCGGGAAGCCTCTTCCAGTTGTCCTGTTGCTCTTGTCCAGGATCCATTCAGGCGACCCTACACCCACCGGGCTCAGGTGAAACGAAGGCACCTCGGCGGTGCCCCCCCTCTTTGGAGAGAGTCGATCATCGCAGGGCTCGGCGACGCCAGAGTACGTTCATCGGCTGCCTGAACAGGATGGCAAGGAAGAGGTTCGCGAGCAACACCGCCAACACTCCAGCTATGAACAGGAGAAGAAGTCGGCTCAGGGTGGACACATCGCCGCCTAGGGCAATCGCTCCGTAGCTGCCGATCGCAAGCACGGCATTGCTGTAGAAGTCGAAAGTGCGGCTGCGCCAAGCTTCGGCTCGCGACCACTCGTTATCAACGTCCGTCGGAAGTACCGTCAACAGAAGGTTTGCACACAAAGTCGCAGAGACAGTAATCGCCACGATTGCGGGCCAGGCAGTACCTGTGAGTATCAGGACATAGGCGGAGATGACGATGCCCAACGGCACGGCCCAGGTACAGAACCCGATGGCGAATCGGTGCCAAGTCGAACCTTTTGATTTTATGTCATCTCCTTCCGGTCGCTGGCGATCTTCTGCCACGACAATCCCACACTCTTCGATTCGCGTCAAGCGCTCCCGCTCGGAGGGCGCTTTGACTCAGACCCTGACGGCGACTCCGTTGCCGGCCATGTACTGCTTTGCTTCCTCGACCGTGTGCTGTCCGTAATGGAAGATCGAGGCGCAGAGCACGGCGTCAGCCCTGCCTTCCTGGATCGCTTCGACCAGGTGATGGAGCTCCCCGGCGCCCCCTGAGGCGATAACCGGCACCGCGGTCGCATCGGCCACCGCTGCGGTCAGTTCGAGTTCGTAACCGACGTTGGTGCCGTCTCGGTCCATGCTGGTCAGCAGCACCTCACCGGCGCCCAGGCCGGTCGCTTCAATCGCCCACTCGACCGCGTCGCGACCGGTCGGCTTGCGACCACCGTTGAGGAACACCTCGTACCGGTCTGCCTCTTTTCTGGCGTCGATCGCTATCACCACGCATTGCGAGCCGAACACTTCTGCCATCTCTCTCAGCAGCTCCGGCCGGTTCAGCGCGGCCGAGTTGACCGCGACTTTGTCGGCACCGGCGTCGAGCACAGCCTGTGCGTCCTCAACCGAACGGATGCCGCCACCGATCGTGAACGGAATGAAGACGTTGTCGGCGGTCCGCCGGGCCAGGTCCACGATCGTGTCGCGGCCTTCGTGGGAGGCGGTGATGTCGAGGAAGACCAGTTCGTCTGCACCGCCTTCGTCGTAGCGGACGGCGAGCTCCACCGGATCCCCGGCGTCGCGGATGTCAACGAAGTTCGTTCCCTTTACCACCCGCCCGTCATTAACGTCCAGGCAGGGGATGACCCGCTTGAGATCGCTCACCGCGGAACCCCCAGCGCTTCGATCGCCTCGTCGACAGTGAACTTCTTCTCGTAGAGCGCCTTGCCGACGATCACGCCTTCGACGTTTGCCGGCGCGGCAGCTGCGAGCTCACGAAGGTGATCGAGGGTGCCCACGCCGCCCGAGGCGATCACGGCCGCCTCAGTGGCCGCAGCGACGCGGTCCAGCTCGGTGAGGTTCGGACCTTCCATCGTGCCGTCGACTTCAATCGGCGTGAACAGGAAGCGCCCTACTCCGCGTCCGGAAAGATCGGCGACAGCGTCGGCCACATCCACGCCGCTGGTCTCGGTCCAGCCGGCCAGTGAGACCTTGCCGCCGCGGGCGTCGACAGAGACCACGACCTTGCCGGAACCGTAGACCTCGATCAGCTCGGCCAGGAATACGGGGTCGCGCAGCGCCGCGGTTCCGACCACGACCCGGTCGGCTCCCGCTTCGAGTACCGCTTCGACCGAAGCCAGGTCGCGAAGTCCGCCTCCGACCTCGACCGCGCAGTCGACTGCGTCCGCGATCGCCTCGATTCCCGCCAGGTTGACGGGTTCACCGGCCCTGGCGCCATCGAGGTCGACCACATGAATCCACTCGGCTCCCCCATCTGCCCAGCGCCGCGCCGCCTCGGCCGGCTCGTCGTCGTAGACGGTCTCACGGTCGTACTGGCCCTGGTACAGGCGGACTGCCTTGCCACCGAGCACGTCTATCGCCGGAAGCAGAATCACTCACAGACCTCAACGAAGTTCTGCAGAAGCCGGAGTCCGGCCGAACTCGACTTCTCGGGATGAAACTGAACACCGTAGATCCGGTCGCGACCGGCGACGCATGCGAACTCTCCACCGTAGGCCGCGGTCCCGATCAGCTCTTCCCCGCTCGGCTCGACAACAAAAGAGTGCACAAAATAGAACGGTTCGCCGGGACGCAAGCCGTTGCTGAGGCGCGACGGCCGGTGCCAGGTGACTGCCGCCCAGCCGATGTGCGGGATCTTGCGACCGCCGGCCGGGATCTCGACGACCTTGCCCTTGAGCAGCCCGAGGCCTTCGGCGCCTCCGAGTTCGGTGCTCGACTCGAACAGAAGCTGCAGCCCGAGACAGATTCCGAGAATCGGCTGATCCCGCCCGGCCGCGGAGTTCAGGGCATGGTCGAGTCCGAGCTCACGGATCCGCTCCATCGCCTTCGGGAAAGCGCCGACCCCCGGCAGCACGACTCCGTTAGCGGCTTCGATCCGGTCGTGGTCGGAGGTGACCTCGCAGGTTGCGCCGACCCTTTCGAAAGCCTTCTCGACCGAGCGCAGGTTGCCCATCCCGTAATCCAGGACGGCCAGCGAAACGGACCGGCTCAACTGCTCAGCGTGCCCTTGGTGCTGGGCACGCCCTTCTCGTCCGGGTCGATCGAGACCGCAACCCTGAGCGCCCGGGCGAACGCCTTGAAGGCGGCTTCGATCAGGTGGTGCACATTCGAGCCGTACATGACCTCGACGTGAATCGTCATCTTCGCGCCGTTGGCGACCGCCCGGAAGAACTCTTCCGTCAGTTCGGTTTCGTAGTTGGCGATCCTGGTGTTCGGAATTTCCCCTCGGAAGACGAGCAGCGGCCGGCCCGAGATGTCGAGCGCGCAGCTGGCCGCAGCCTCATCCATCGGCACGACCGCCGAGCCGTAGCGCCGGATGCCGGAGCGATCACCCAGTGAACGGTCGAGCGCCTGCCCGATCACGATGCCGACGTCCTCGACCGTGTGGTGAGAGCCGGTTTCGAGGTCCCCTTCCGCCTTGACGGCAAGTCCGATGTTGGCATGGCGGGAGAGCAGGTCGAGCATGTGGTCGAAGAAGCCGACTCCGGTGGTGACCAGGGAATCGCCTCCGTCGAGGTCAACGGTTACTTCGATCCGGGTCTCGCCCGTACTTCTTTCAACTGTCGCTGTTCTGCTCATCTTCTTTTCTCGCTATCGCCGAAAGTCCGTGAACCGGCAGCCCTTCTGCCCTTGCCAGAGCATTAAGAGGCTCCGCAAGCAGTGAGGCCGATTCGGTTGTCAAGCTTACCCGCGCCGTGCTGCGCCGGAAGGTTGCCGGGCAAACCGGGCCGAAACTTTTCCCGGTGCCCTCCGTCGGCAGGATGTGGTTTGAGCCGGCGATGTAGTCGCCGAAGGCGGTGGCCGACCTGGGTCCGAGGAATACGCAGCCCGCGGTGCTCACCTGCGACTCGAGAGCCGCGCTGGCCGGGTCCATCAACTGAAGGTGCTCGGGTGCCATCTCGTTGACCAGTTCGATCGCCTCCCCGGGCGACGGGGCTTCGATCAGGGCCAGCCGACAGTCCTTGACCGAAGGCTGGTCCGCTGCCACGGATTCGACTTCAGCCGCCAGAACGTCCAGTTCCCCTCCGTTCACCGAAACCGCGACCAGCGGACTCTCGGCGCCGTGCTCGGCCTGAGCGCAAAGGTCGAGTGCCGCGAGGCGCAGGTCGGTGTCCCTGTCGAACACAACGGTCAGGTCCGATGGTCCGGCCGGCGAGTCGATCGCGACCTCGCCGAATACCGCCTTTTTCGCCGCCTGGACCCAGGCATTGCCCGGTCCTGCGATCACGTCTACCGGGCGGATCGTCTCAGTTCCGCGAGCCAGGGCAAAGATCGCCTGGGCGCCGCCGACCGCGTAGATCTCGTCCACCCCGCAAAGCGTCGCGGCAGCGAGGGTCGCCGCGTCCACCCTGCCGTCGGGTCCGGGAGGAGTTACCAGCACCAGCCTGACGACTCCGGCGACACGTGCGGTCACGCAGCCCATGACCACCGATGACGGGTAGCTGGCGCGACCGCCGGGGGCGTAAATCCCGGCAGCCGCGACGGGCGCCTCGCCGACAGTGACGCGCTGGCCCTGAGGCAGCTCGACCGTGCGGTCTTCTCCGAGCTGGACCTCGGCAACAAGCCTCACATTCATGATCGCGGTCTCCAGCGCATCGCGGACCGCGGGATCGAGGGCATCGAGCGCCGACCGGGCCTCATCGTCTGAAACGACCAGATTCAGCCTGCCGCCATCAGGTGCGTCGTACTTCGAGGTCAGCTCGAGCAGCGCGGCGTCTCCTCGCTCGGCTACCGCCCGCTCGATCGGCCCGAGGTCGATCGATTCGGCTCCGGAATCGAACCACGCGCGGACCTCGGCCGCAACCTCCTGCGGCGCCGTCCATTGGAGACGGCGGTACTTCACCCCGCAGCCTCCCGGAGCCGGGAGGTCAGCGAGTCGACCTCTTGGGACCGGAGGCGGTAAGCGACCCCATTGGCCACCAGCCGGGCGGTGCAGGTGACGATCTGCTCACGCTCTTCAAGGTTGTTTTCGACGAGGGTGCGGCCGGTTGCGACCAGGTCGACGATGCCGTCGGCCAGCCCCACCAGAGGAGCCAGCTCGATCGAACCCTTGACCTCGACCACCTCCACCTGCCGGCCCTGGCCTTCGAAGTAACGCTCGGCGATGCGCGGATACTTGGTCGCGATCCTCATCATTCCCAGCCGCCTCTGGTGCTCGCTGGGTCCGGTGTCGCCCTTGCGGGTGGCCAGGACCATGCGGCAGAGCCCGACGTCGAGATCGAGGAGCTCGTAGATACGACGGTCGTCCTGCTCCAGCAGCACGTCCTTGCCGGTGATCCCGAGGTCGGCCGCGCCGGCTTCGACATAGGTGGGCACGTCGTAAGGCCGCATCGTCACCAGAGTCACTTCACCGCCATCGAAAACAAGCGAGCGGGAATCGCTGCGCACACCGGAGGTGTCTATCCCGACCCGGTCCAGCAGCGCCAGCACCTCGTCCATGAGTGCACCGCGCGGAACGGCCAGCTTCAGCGGTCCGCCCGGGCCGGTCAGCGAATCAAGCATTGTTGCCTCCACCCCGGGTCCGGTCCTGCTCGAGCTGTGCTTTGTGGATCGGCTCCAGGTAGAGGCTGAAACCGGCCGCCGGCTGCTCCACGCCGAAGCGCTTCATGAGGCCGTCGTACCGGCCGCCACCGCCGATCGCCTCGCCGACCGAAGGGTCGTAGACCTCAAGAATGGACCCGGTGTAATAACCGAGCTCACGAAGCATGCCGAGGTCGATCTGAATACGCCCACCGACCGAACCGGCCGAGATCGCCGCGCAGGTCGACTCCATCCGGTCGAGGACCTCATCGAAAAGAGCGCCGCCGCGGCCGCGAGCGGAGGAGATCAGGTCCGGCCCCCCGCGCATCTGAATGATCTCAAGCAGGGTCTCGACCTGCCCGACATCGAACTCGCCGCACTGCCGCAGCTCGACCCCGAGACCGACCATGTCGTGCTCTGCGAGCCGGCGGGAAGAGCTCTCGACGATCCCGTCAGATCCGCCCAGGTCGCGGACCAGCGCGGCCCACAGGCCGGCGTCACCGAGACCGATCACGGCATCCCCGAGGCCGGCCGCATCGAGCGAGCCGGCCAGGATCTCCACCACTTCGGCGATGCAGTCGGCTCCGTCTACACCGATCAGCTCGATCCCGGCCTGGCCGAACTCCCGCAACCTTGCCCGCTGCGGAGTCACGGCGCGATAAGCATTGGCGACATAGCTGAGCCGCCACGGTGGCGGGACCTCGCCGAAACGGGTCGCGACCAGCCGGGCGATCGGGATCGTCATGTCTGTCCTCAGCGCCAGCAGCTCGCCACGGTCATCGAAGAATCGGTAGGCATCGCCGACCGAAGCTTCGTCGCCCCGGCCGACCACGTCCGCGTACTCGATCGTCGGGGTGCGGACTTCGCCATAGCCAAAACTCTCGAATACTCCCAGCAGCGACTCCTCGAGCTTTCTCAGCTCGCGCATCTCGTCTGGCAGTACATCCCTGGTTCCGGGTGGTATCGGGTGGATCATTTGCGCTCCGATCAGTCGTCGACGCGCTCGATGTGGGCACCGAGGGACTTCAGACGGGAGTCGATGTCTTCGTAACCCCGGTCGATCTGGCGGATGTTGCCGATGTGGGAGGTTCCTTCGGCGGTCAGAGCGGCGATCAGCATCGCCATACCGGCACGGATGTCCGGGCTGTCGACCCTTTCTCCATGCAGCCGGCTCGGTCCGCTGACGATTGCCCGGTGCGGGTCACAGAGGGTGATCCGCGCACCCATGGCGACCAGCTTGTCGACGAAGAAAAGCCGGTTCTCGAACATCTTCTCGAAGATCAGGATCTCCCCTTCGGCCTGGGTCGCGAGCGCCAGGGCGATCGAGGTCAGGTCGGCCGGGAAAGCCGGCCACGGCCCGTCCTCGATCTTCGGGATCGCCCCTCCGACGTCGGCCTGAACACGCAGGTTCTGAGCCGGCGGCACGATCACGTCGCGGCCCTCGATCACGGACTGGAACCCGAGCCGCCTGAACTGGCGGCGGATCATCAGCAGGTCGAGCGGTTCGACGTCGTGGATCCGCAGCTCCCCGCCGGTCGCGGCGGCCAGAGCCATGAAGCTGGCGATCTCGATGTGGTCCGGGGTGACCGTGTGTTCGGCACCGCCGAGCTTGTCCTGGCCCGTCACGACCATCACGTTCGACCCGATTCCGGAGATCGGCGCTCCCATCTTGACCAGCAGCCGGGCGAGGTCCTGCACATGCGGCTCGGATGCGGCATTCGAGATGATCGTCTCTCCGGGCGTGAGCGCGGCGGCCATCAGGGCGTTCTCGGTACCCATCACTGAAGGCTCGTCCATGAAAATCTCACAGGCACGAAGGCCTCCCGGCGGGGCAGTCAGCTCGATCCAGCGCTGTCCTCCGACACGGGCGCCGAGCTCGCGGAAGGCGTCGAGGTGGGCGTCAAGGCGGCGGCGTCCGATGAAATCACCGCCCGGAGGTGGCATGTGGACTTCGCCGAAGCGGGCGAGCAGCGGACCCGCCATAAGGAAGGACGCGCGGATCGCCGCGGAGAGGTCCTCGTCCAGGCTGGTGTCGGTGACGTTCCTGGCGCAGAGCCGGACCGTGTTCGCCTCAACCCATTCGACCTCGACCCCGAGCTTCTCCAGCAATGCGATCTGGGCCTCCGTGTCACGGATTCGCGGCACGTTGGCGATGACGAGCTCTTCTTCTGTGAGCAGGCAGGCGGCGAGGATCGGCAGCGCGGCGTTCTTGTTGCCCGCAGCGGTGATCTCTCCAGAGAGCGGTACACCGCCCTGTATGACGAACTTCTCCATGTAGTTATTCCCGCTCTTGGTCGGATTTTCTGGAACGGACCGGAGACGAAGCTGACCCGACCGAAAGTCGGACTAGGGTAACAGCGCAGATGGCCAGAACTTCATCACGCTCGAATCGGGGCGCAGGCTCCCGCAGCCGCCGTGGGATCAAGCTGCTGCTCGTTGCTGTGCTGGCGGTGGTGGTGCTGCTCGCGCTGAATACCTTCGCCCTCAACAACGAGACGGAATCGGCTGCCATAAACATCGCCGGTGGCCAGTTGATCAATACGACTTCAGGCCAGATCCAGGTGCTGGACACGCCGCCCGAACCCGGTGTCGGCGGCGGCGGAGCAGGTGGCCTGACGTCCCAGGACCGGCCCGGCGTGCCGGCAGCAGCGGTTCCGCTCGCGCCTCCCGTGGTGCTGATCCACGGCTCCGGCGGGGCGATCGACTGGTGGGAAGATCTGACCCCGCTGCTTGCCGAACAGGGTCGCCGTGTCATTTCGATCGACATGCTCGGCTACGGAGGCTCGGAGAAGCCGTCTTCCGGTTACTCGATCGAGTCTCAGGCGAGCCTGGTCGCCCAGGTGCTCTCGAAGCTCGGTATCGACAGCGCAACGGTGGTCGGTCATTCGCTGGGCGGCAAGGTCGCGACCGCCCTGGCCGAGGGCTCACCGGACCTGGTCGCCGGCCTGGTACTCCTCGACATATCGCCGGACTCCTCTTACGGTGGCCTCAGCGGCAGCGCCAAGGTCGCCAGGCTTCCGGTGATCGGCCAGGCGCTTTGGAGGATCGCGCCCGACTTCATGCTGCGCCGAAACCTCGAGCAGGCCTTCGCCCCCGGCTTCGAAGTGCCGGACAGGTTCATCGACGACGTCCGGGCGATGACCTATCCGGCCTACCGTGATTCCGCAAAAGAGTCAGAGGCCTACACCGATGAAGAGCCGCTCGACCAGCGGCTGCAGGACCTCGGGCTGCCGCTGCTGGTGATCTTCGGCGAGCAGGATCAGATCTACCCGGCCAGGGAGTCGCTCAGCGCCTACGCGGCAGTTCCGGGGGTCGAGACGGTGCTGATCGCGGAAGCCGGCCATTCGCCGAACGTGGAGACTCCGGAACAGACTGCTGCGATAGTCGGCCGCTTCGTGAACTCCCTTGCCCCCGAGCCCGTCGCCAGGCCGGTCCCCCGCGCGAGACGGACCCCCGGCAACGGCGGTGCAGACCGCGGTCAGGCCGGCCAGAACAGGCCCGGCCAGGGCAATCGGCCCGGGCAGGGGCAGAACCCCGGCGGTGGCAATCAGCCCGGGGCGTAACGGCCACCGGCCTTGGCCCAGGCCAGCACCGCCTCGGACCCGATGAAGCCGTCGGTGACCTCCACATCGCCCCGGCGCCTGGTCAGGTACCAGGCGTCTTCGTCAAGTTCCTCGCCAGTCTGGGCGCAGACGGGACCGGCCTCCTCAGGCACCTCCACCCCGGGCCAGATATGCCAGTCGTTCTTCTGCATCAGCCACGGGACGACGTGTTCGAGACGACAGAAGGAGGCACCGAGGTTGCGATGTGGCTGAATCAGGCGCAGCCCCTCGTCCTCATCGAGCCCCACGCCGCACCAGTCGCACTTCAGCTTTCTGCCCATGAGTCCATTCTGCCCGACCTGTGCCCGTGCCGTCATCGTGGGCCGGCTGTGGATCCTGGCCCATCCCGGCCAGCCGCCTCGGGCCGGCAGTGAACCATGTCCGTCCGGGCAGTCAGGGCGCCGATCCGTAGCCCGGGTTGAAGCTTCCGTGACAGTATGCGAACATGTGTTCGTATATGGTCGTTTGTGTAATTCTGCCCCTTCTGCCCCTGCGGGCGTCCATCGGTGAAAGCCAGGCCCGGCTTCAGGAACCGGTGGCGCTGGCGCCTCAGCACGACACTGCCCAGGTAATCGGGCAGGTATCCCCCGCCGCCCACCAACTTGGCGTAAGGCCCGGAATGGGCCTCGGAGAAGCGGTTGATATCTGCCCCCGGCTCTCGCTGATCACCCCCGACCCCACCCGCACCGAAGCCGTTTGGGAGGAGTTCCTGGGCCGGATCGAGTCGATCGGGGCCGAAGTCGAGTCCGAGCGCCACGGCGAGGCGTTCTTTCTCGCCGACGGCATGGAGCGTCTGCATGGTGGACTCGACGGCGTAGTCCGACTGACCTCCCGGCGGCTCGGCCCGGCCGTCAGGATCGCCGCCGCGCCGACCAGGCTGGCCGCCTTCGCCGCAGCGCACCGCTCCGGTGACAGCACCCCGGTTATCCCGCCCGAGCGACTCCAGGAGAACCTCGACTCGCTGCCGGTAAGAATCCTGAACGGGCGTCTCGGCGGGCCGGAAGCAGCCTGCCGGCGGATGACCACCTCCCTTGTGCGCCTGGGCATCCACCGCCTCGGCTCTCTGAGGGAGATTTCCCGGGATGCGGTCGCCGACCGCTTCGGCGACCTTGGTGTAGAGGCGCTGGAGGTCGCTCTCGGGGTCGAAGCGAAGATCCGCCCCCGGACCCCGCATGAAGAGCTGCGTGAGTCGCTCGAGTTGCCGGATGCCGGCTCCGGGATCCACCTTCAGAGCGCATTGACCATCCTCTGCGACCGTATCGCCACCCGGCTGGCCGCGGCCGGCATGAGCGCCCGCACCGTCGCGATGGAGGCCCGGCTGAGCGGCGGCGGAAGCTGGGCCCGGGAAACCGCGCCACGCGAGCCGACCGGCCGAGCCGACCTGCTGCGAATGATCCTCCTGCCCGGCCTCGAGCAGCTGCCCCGACCGGCCGAGCACCTCGGACTGCGGATCACCAGGATGACCGCGGCCGCACCAAAGCAGGCTGAGCTCACCCGCCGGCCGGAAGAAACCCGCCTGCTCCGGCTCAACGAAGCCGCACTCCAGGTCCGGGCGGTGGTCGGTGAAAGCGGCCTGATGCGCGTTCTGGACGCCGAAATCGGATCCCACCTGCCCGAGCGCCGCATGCTCCTGACCCCCTACCTCTCATGATCAGCGGGGACCTTCACGGCTCCGGCAGGCCCTCCCGGCTCTACGAGCCGCGGCCGGTCGAGGTCGCCAGCGATTCGCGGCGCACCCCGACCCAGGTCAATGACGTCGACGTGGTCGCGGTCCGCGAAGAGTGGATCGTCGAAGACGGCTGGTGGACTGCCGCCCCGATCCGGCGGTGGTATTTCGAGTTGGTCCTGATCGACGGACGCGACCTGACCGTCTTCCAGGCGTTTCCTTCGGGTCAGTGGTTCGCCCAGCGGGCCTGAGGTCTCGCGATGCCACTTTCTGCGACGGCGTACTGATGTCCCGTTACGTCGAACTCCACTGTCACTCGTCCTTCTCTTTCCTCGACGGCGCCTCCTCCCCGCTCGACCTCGCCACCAGGGCAGCCGAACTCGGTTATCCGGCCCTGGCGCTCACCGACCACGACGGTGTCTGGGGCTCCATGGAGTTCGCGGTCGCGTGCCGGGGCACCGGGATCAAGCCGATCACCGGCACGGAGCTGACCGTTTCCCTGAACGGCCGGCTCTTCCACCTCACCCTGCTGGTCGAAAACCAGACCGGCTACGCCAACCTCTGCCGCCTCCTGACCGAGGCCCACTCCCACACCCGCGACGGCCGTGAGCGCCGGGCCGGTCAGCCTTCGGTGCCGGTCGGGTCCCTGGCCGGGCGCGCCGCCGGGCTGGTCTGCCTGAGTGGATGTGCCGGACATGGTCCGCTGGCTTCGGCCTGGAGCGACGGCGACCTGGGACCCGCCGAAAAGCTGGCCCGCAGCCTGACCGACTGGTTCGGGAGGGAGAACCTGCGGATAGAGCTGCAGCGGCCCTACTGGCGCCACGACCGGGCCCGCAACCGGTGGCTCAGTTCGCTGGCGGCAAAGCTGGGGCTGGCTACGGTTGCGACCGGCAACATTCACAGCCACGAAGCCGCGCGGGCCCGGCTCCAGGACGCCCTGGTCGCGGTCAGGATGGGCACGAACATCGAAGCCTGCGAGCCTGAAAGACGGGGCAACTCCTCATCGGCCCTGGCCTCGCCCTCCCAGATGGCGGCCCGCTTCGCCGACTACCCCGAAGCGGTGGCCGAAAGCGCGGAGATCGCATCCAGGCTGAAGTTCGACCTCGAAAGGGACCTCGGCTACCGCTACCCGCAGGCCGACGACCCCGGTGCCGACCGTGTCCTGAGCGAGCTTTGCCTCTCCCGGGTGGACGGCCGGTACGCCGGCACGCCGCAGGAGGCCGAAGCCGGTCAACGACTCCGGAAAGAGCTCCAGATCATCCGCGGACTGGGCCTTTCCGGCTTCTTTCTGCTCCATCACGACCTGCTCGAGCTGGCCCGCGAGGTCGCGGTCGAGGTGCGCGGCCCGGATTCGGCCCGCTCGGTGCTGCCGCCCGGCCGCGGCCGCGGCTCCAGCGTCAGCTCGATCGTCTGCTACCTGACCGGGCTCTCCCATGTGGACCCGGTCAAGGCGAACCTCTTCCCCGGACGCTTCCTCAACGAAGAGGTCACTGCCGTGCCTGACATCGACCTCGATTTTCCCCGGGACATCCGGGCGAAGCTGATTCCCCGGATCCACGAGCGCTACGGTGCCGAACGCTCCGCCCTGGTCGCGGCTTTCCCCACTTACCGCACCCGCGGCGCGATCCGGGATTTCGGCAAGGCGCTGGGCATTCCCCAGACCGAGATAGAAAGGGCGGCCCGCTCGATCGACTTCCACGGCAGCGACGACCTCCAGCGCGACCTCGCCGCCGCGATCGGGTACGAAAGGGCCGAATCTCCCTCGTGGAAGAACCTTGTCTGGCTGTGTGGCGAAGCCCGCGGCAATCCACGCAACCCCTCCCAGCACTCGGGTGGCATGGTGATCTCAACCGGGCCGCTGATCGAGATCTGCCCGGTGGTGCCGGCCTCGATGGAAGGCCGACAGATCGTCCAGTGGGACAAGGACTCCTGCCAGGATGCCGGATTCCTGAAGGTAGACCTGCTCGGCCTCGGCATGCTCTCGGCGGTCGAGCGCTGCATTGACGAGATCGGCCGGGTCCGGGGCGAGACGATCGACCTCAGTCGGATCGACCTCCAGGACGAGCCGACCTTCGAAGCGATCCGACGGGCCGAGACAACCGGCGTTTTCCAGATCGAAAGCCGGGCCCAGATGCAGATGCTGCCGAGGATGCGGCCGATGAACATCGACGATCTGACGGTCGAGGTCGCCCTGATCCGGCCCGGTCCGATCCAGGGCGGCGCCGTACATCCATACATCGAGCGCCGCAGGCGGTTGCGGGAAGACCCTTCATATGAAGTCCCCTACCAGCACCCGCTGCTGAAGCCGGTCCTCGAGGAGACGCTCGGGGTGATCATCTTCCAGGAGCAGGTGATCGAGGTGGCGATGAGCGTCGCCGGCTTCAGTTCATCCGAGGCCGAGAGCCTGCGACGGGCGATGAGCCGCAAACGCTCCCGCCAGGCGCTCGAGTCACACCACCGGCGCTTCATGGAAGGCGCTGTCGGCAACGGTGTGCCGGAGAAAACCGCAGGCAGCATCTTTGAACAGATCGTCGGCTTCTCCGGATTCGGCTTTCCCAAAGCTCATTCGGCAGCCTTCGGCCTGCTCGCCTACCAGTCGGCCTGGCTCAAAGTCCACTACGGACCGGAGTTCCTCGCTTCCCTGCTCAACGAGCAGCCGATGGGCTTCTACCCCCCGGACTCCCTTGTTCAGGAGGCGAAGCGGATTGGCATCGGCATCCTGCCCCCCGACATCAACGGGAGCCGGGTCGACTGCACCGCCGAGTGGCCGGACGGCGCAGGCGACGGTCGGGCCGACCGGTCCGGGGCCGACCGGTCCGGGGCCGACCGTTCCACCCACGCCGGGCCCGGTCGTTCCGGACGTGCCGCCCACATCGGGGTCGGTCGTTCCGGACGTGCCGCCCACACCGGGGCAAGCCGTACCGGACCTGCCATCCCGGCGGTGAGGATCGGCCTCGGTTACGTCAAGGGAGCCGAGGGAGCCGAGATGGCGAAGCTGATCGACGAACGCGACCGTGGCGGGCCGTACCGCAGCCTTGGCGACCTGGCCTCGCGAATGCCGCTGCGACGGCAGGAACTGGAGCATCTGGCCTGGGCCGGTGCGCTCAGATCCCTGCCCCGGGGCGACCGTGCCTCTGGCCTCTGGAGCGTCGGACTGATGCCACACCATCCGGCCTCTGTCGGCGGACGACAGCTCTCCCTGCCGTTCGCACAACAGCAGACGCCGGATCTGCAGGAGCCCGAAGCCTGGGCAAGGGTGGCGGCTGAATACGGCAGCATCGGCATGACACTCGAGGGTCACCCGATGGCACTCGCCCGACAGGATCTGCCGAGCCGGGTGCTGACCGCGGCCGAAGCAATCGCGTTGCCCGACCGCAGCAACGCAGAAGTCGCCGGCCTGATGGTCGCCCGCCAGCGGCCCGAAACAGCCCGAGGGGTCTACTTCATCCTGATCGAGGACGAAACCGACACGCTCAACCTGGTGGTGCCGCCTCCGGTCGCAGCCCGTCATCGCCTCGTAATCCGGACGGCAACAATGATCCGGGCACGCGGAAGGATCGAGACCAACCAGGGCGTGGTCAACCTCGTCGCAAGCTCTCTCGCCGAGTTCCAGCCGCCAGACCCGACCGTCAAGAGCCTGGCCCCGGCGAAACACTCCTTCGGCCGACGCGGGCGCTGAACACCGGTGCGCCGAGGATCGAGGGCCTGAGCAGCACTTGGCTCTGTGACTACCCTTCTGTCTCATTCTGCAACGCATCCTGCAAACACATGTTCGTGTCCGGAGGGTGGCGTACTGTACGAACCTATGTTCGTGCATATGAAGAAACTTTCCGCAAAGTCGGCAGACGCCCTGGACCTGATTATCGAGTTCGCGACCCTCGGCGAGTACGGGCTCGAATACCCCGGTCCAGACTCCGTTACCCGCGCAAACCCCTGCCACGAGGGCCGGCGCCGCACCGGCGCCACACCCGTCCGGAGGACCAGGGTCGTCGAGTCCGGGCTGAGCGCTCCGCCAGACGCACAACCATTCTCCGAAACTGTCAGTCGTCGGCGGGAAAGAGCCGGCCAGACTGCCTGCTCTACCGAAAGCTCGGACTTCGCCTCCGCCCTGCGTCCTCCCAGAATCAAGCTCAGCTTCACCGACTGACAACGCGTCCGATGCCATCGACTACGCCGTCGACCAGATGGAGACGCTCCGGACCAGGCGTCCGGCCCGAGAAGGGTCCGTAGTTCCGGACAGAAGGTCGACACTCTCCGGCAGAACGTCGAGCCACCAGCCGGTCGATGCAATAAGGAAGGGTCACCCTTTCGGATGACCCTTCAATGAAAAACCGGCGGCGACCTACTCTCCCAGGGGGTTGCCCCCCAAGTACCATCGGCGCTGCGGTGCTTAACTGCTCTGTTCGGAATGGGAAGAGGTGTTTCCACCGCGCTATTGCACCACCGGAAATATGTCGAGACGACACCCCGATAGAGCCTCAAAACTGCACAACAGCCGATCGAATCATTGAAATAAATATCCGTCAAGCCCTCGACCCATTAGTACCGGTCAGCTGCGGATGTTGCCACCCTTCCACCGCCGGCCTATCAACCTGGTGGTCTACCAGGGGTCTTACTCCTTCTAGAGGATGGGAGAATTCATCTCGAGGACGGCTTCCCGCTTAGATGCCTTCAGCGGTTATCCGTTCCGTGCGTAGCTAAGCTGCGATGCCCTTGGCAGGACAACAGCTACACCAGAGGCACGTTCATCCCGGTCCTCTCGTACTAGGGACAAATCCTCTCAATTCTCCAACGCCCACATCAGATAGGGACCGAACTGTCTCACGACGTTCTGAACCCAGCTCGCGTGCCGCTTTAATGGGCGAACAGCCCAACCCTTGGGACGTACTCCCGCCCCAGGATGCGACGAGCCGACATCGAGGTGCCAAACCGCTTCGTCGATATGGACTCTTGGAAGCGATAAGCCTGTTATCCCCGGAGTACCTTTTATCCGTTGAGCGACGGCGCTTCCACTTGCAACCGCCGGATCACTAAGCCCAACTTTCGTTCCTGCTCCACCCGTCGGTGTCGCAGTCAAGCTCCCTTATTGCCTTTACACTCTACGTACGATTTCCAACCGTACTGAGGGAACCTTTGGGCGCCTCCGTTACATTTTAGGAGGCGACCGCCCCAGTCAAACTGCCCGCCTGACACTGTTCACTGCCCGGATTACGGCACAGTGTTAGAAGCCCGGTATGTCAAGGGTGGTATCTCAAGGTTGACTCCCCGACAGCCGCAGCCGTCGGTTCACAGTCTCCCACCTATCCTGAACAGAACACACCAAACTCCAATATCAAGTTACAGTAAAGGTTCACGGGGTCTTTCCGTCTTGATGCGGGTACTCGGTATCTTCACCGAGACTCCAATTTCACCGAGTCCCTCGTTGAGACAGCGTCCAAGTCGTTACGCCATTCGTGCAGGTCGGAACTTACCCGACAAGGAATTTCGCTACCTTAGGACCGTTATAGTTACGGCCGCCGTTTACTGGGGCTTAGCTTCACTGCTTCGCTCCGAAGAGCTAACAGGTCCGCGTAACCTTCCAGCACCGGGCAGGCGTCAGCCCCTATACGTCGTCTTGCGACTTAGCAGAGGCCTGTGTTTTTGGTAAACAGTCGCTTGGACCAATTCACTGCGGCCCCCTCGAGCTCCATCCGTACGGACTTCACTCTACCGGGGCGCCCCTTCTCCCGAAGTTACGGGGCGATTTTGCCGAGTTCCTTAACGAGGGTTATCTCGCTCACCTTAGTATCTTCTACTTGTCCACCTGTGTCGGTTATCGGTACGGGCACATGGATCCTGCCTAGAGGCTTTTCTTGGAGGCATGGGCTCGGAGACTGGCCGGAACTCAATCCAGCTGGCATCGCACCTCGCGTAATAACGCCACTGCGGATTTACCTACAGCGACTGGCTACGTACTTGCCCCAGGACAACCATCGCCTGGGTTCTCTTACCCTTCCCCGTCCCCCCATCGGTCATAACGGATCCAACGTGGTACAGGAATATCAACCTGTTATCCATCGACTACGCCTTTCGGCCTCGCCTT
>Ga0209181_10000839_pt1:22500-55497 | contig 55497 bp, 44 predicted proteins | sample MAT05_FD_187208 | JGI IMG/M metagenome (GOLD analysis project Ga0209181, IMG submission 187208) | Freshwater microbial communities from Lake Fryxell liftoff mats and glacier meltwater in Antarctica - MAT-05 (SPAdes) (version 2) | ecosystem: Environmental > Aquatic > Freshwater > Ice...
ACCAGGAAGGACCGGAACAGCAAGAACGGTCGCTCGCGCCGGTCCAGAGACAAGACCGGGCCCACCAGCAAAGGCGGCAGTCCGGGAGCAGGAAACGGCGGTGGCAACGGTGCCCGACCACCGGTCGGAACCCTTGCGACGCCTCCGGGCGACGAACCGCCCAAGCCCCGCATCAAGAAGCTCAGGATTCTGTTCATCCTGCTCGGCCTCGGTGTCCTTGGCCTCGCCTCCGCGACGTTCGGGGCGGTCATGGCGGTCTCTCAGGACATTCCGGCAATCGAGCGCTTCGCGCAGTTCAAAGAAGCTCAGAACTCGATCCTGATCGACAGCCAGGGCGAGTTCATCGGAACCCTGAGCAGTAACGAAAACCGGATCCTGCTCGGGGCGGACCAGATCTCGCCGAATATGAAGAACGCCGTGGTTTCGATCGAGGACTCACGCTTCTACGAGCACCGGGGACTCGACTTCCGCGGACTCGCCAGGGCGATGTTCCAGAACGTGCTCGCCGGCAGCGCCAAAGAGGGTGCCTCGACAATCACCCAGCAGCTCGTCAAGCAGGCGCTGGAGGCCCAGAGCGAGCGAACGGTGTTTCAGAAGGCACGCGAGATCGCCGCCGCGTACCACCTCGAGCAGCAGTGGACGAAGGACAAGATCCTCACTGAATACCTGAACACCGTCTACTTCGGTTCCGGGGCCTACGGGATCGAAGCAGCCTCGCGAACCTACTTCGGCTGGGCCCATCCGTCCTGTGGCACCGACGACATGCCATGCGCCGAACTCCTGACTCCGGCCGAGTCGGCCCTCCTTGCCGGGATCATCCAGAACCCCTACGGTTACGACCCCCAGATCAACCCGGAAGCCTCCCTGCTCCGGCGCAACACCGTCCTCCAGAAAATGTCCGAGCAGGGATACATCACCACCGATCAGGAGGAGGAGGCAGCGGCCGAAGCCCTCCCTCCCAGCACCTCGATCGAGCCGCCCAAGATCGACTCGAAGGCGCCGTACTTCACCGAGTGGGTCCGTCAGCAAATGGTGGACCGGTTCGGTGCTGGCCGTACTTTCTTCGGTGGGCTCGAGTTCAAGACTTCGCTCGACCTCGAGGTCCAGTCGGCGGCCGAGCAGGTGGTCAGCGACACCCTGGGCGGGATCGGCCCGACCGCTTCGGTGGTCATCATCAACAACAAGGACGCGACTGTCGACGCGATGGTCGCCGGACCGGACTTCGACACCGCTCCGTTCAACCTTGCGACTCAGGGTTACCGCCAGCCCGGCTCGACCGTGAAGCCGTTCATCCTCGCGACCGCACTCGAACAGGGAATCTCCCCTGATGCCGTCTACGAATCTGCGCCGCAGCTGTTCAGGTTCGGAAAAAACAACCGTGAGTACTTCCCGGTCTCCAACTACGGCGACAGCTACTCCGGCTCTTCCACGCTTTACGACGCAACCACCAACTCGGACAACTCGGTCTACGCACAGGTGGGCCTGGAGAGCATCGAGGGTGGGCCGAAGGCGATCGCCCGGACCATCCATCGGATGGGAGTGTCCGACCCGATCAGGACCAACCCCGCGATGGTGCTGGGAACCTCCGAGGTGACACCGCTGCAGTGGACCTATGCCTTCAGCACGCTGGCCAACGACGGCCGCCGGGTGAGTGGCACCCTGGCGCCCGAGCCTGGCGACTCCGCGGTCGCCTATACGAATGTGCGCGACGAATCGGGAAAGACGATCCGCAGCGGGGACAACGAGATCATCAGCACCGGCGTCATGGACCCGGAGGTCGCCCAGACCGCGAAGAGCATCCTCGGCACAGTCGTGACCAGCGGTACCGGAAAGAACGCTTACGTCGGGGACGACTCCCAGTGGGGCAAGACCGGCACCACCGAAGACAACACCAACGCCTGGTTCTGTGGCGCCATAACCGAAGTGACTGCCTGTGTCTGGGTCGGATACTCCGAGGGGTACCAGAAGATGCTGACCGAATACGCCGGCTCACCGGTCGATGGCGGAACCTTTCCGGCACTGATCTGGGCCGGAGTCATCTCGGCATGGAAGAGCATCGAAGACAACCGGACCGCCGAACGCGCAGCCAAGGCTGCCGGAGAAGAGACCGATTCAACCGTCGACTCGGGCACCGACTACACGGCTCCCGACTACACCACGCCTGACTCGTCGACCGATGCGGCCCCGGCGCCAGAGGTCGTGGCGCCCGCTCCCGAGCCGGTCCCGGCACCCGCTCCCGAGCCTGCTCCCGTCGCTCCGGCGCCGACTACTCCCGCCCCGCCGACCGGAGGAGGCGTCAGTCCCGGTTCCGGCGGCGCTTCTCCCTGACCTGACCCCGCAAGGCAGTCCCGGGTGACCAGACCCAAGCACCAGGGTGGCTCTCAGGTAAGGCCGGTGAGCGTTTCCGCGGCCAGTTCGATCTGCCTGGCCAGGCTCGCGCTGGAGGTTCCACCCTCGCTGCGCTTCGACTCGAGCCAGCTCGACTGGTTCAGGACTTCGTAGTACTCCTTGTCAAGGTGTTCGGACCTCGATGAGATCTCGTCGGGCGACAGATCCGACAGCGACCTCCCCTCCTCGACACACTGCCGAACCAGATCTCCGACGATGCCGTGAGCGTCCCTGAAGGGCATACCGCGCCTGACCAGCAGGTCGGCGACCTCGGTCGCCGCGAGCATTTCGTCGCCTGACGCCGCCAGCAAGCGGTCGCGGTCGAACTTGATGCCCTCGAGGATCCCGGTGGACATCGCGAGGCTGGCCTCGATCGTGTCCACCGCGTCAAAGAACGGCTCCTTGTCCTCCTGCATATCCTTGCCGTAAGTCAGCGGCAGGGCGTGCATTACCCCGAGCAAAGTGGTGAAGTCGGCGATAACCCGCGGCGCCTTCGCCCTCAGCAGCTCGGCAGAGTCCGGGTTCTGCTTCTGGGGCATGATGCTCGAACCGGAGGTAAACGGTTCGGCGATCCGGCAGAAACCGAATTCGGTGCTCGACCAGATGACCAGTTCGGAGCCCAGACGGGAGAGGTGGGTCGCGCAGATCGATGCGGCCGACAGGTAATCGATTACGAAGTCACGGTTGGATGTGCCGTCGAGGGAGTTCGCTGTGATGTCGGAGAAGCCGAGAGCCGAAGCAACCGCCCGACGGTCGATCTCCCAGTTGACCCCGGCCAGCGCACCCGAGCCGAGCGGCATCACCGAAGCCGCTTCGGCGGCCGCGCGGAATCTCGTGGCGTCGCGGGAGAGCATCCAGAAGTAGGCGAGCAGGTGATGTCCGAGGTAGACCGGCTGGGCCCGCTGGAGGTGGGTGTAGCCCGGCATCGCCCAGTCGCTGTGGGTGCGGGCCAGATCGAGCAGGCCGGCCATCGCCTCGCCGATGAGAGAAACCGCCTGGCGGGAGTGGTCCATGACCGCCATCGCGATATCGGTGGCGACCTGGTCGTTTCGGGAGCGTCCGGTATGGAGCTTGCCTGCAAGCGGGCCGATCAGCTCTACGAGCCGGCGCTCCACCGCCATGTGGACGTCTTCATCAGACGGCAGGAACTCGAACCCGCCGTTCTCAACTTCGGCGCTGATCTCGGCCAAGGCCCGGTCGAGCACAGGCAGCTCGTCGTCCGCGATGACGCCGATCCGGTTCAGCGCGGCGGCGTGGGCGCGCGACTGGGCAAGGTCGTAAGGCGCCAGGCGGCGGTCAAAATCCACCGAGCGGTTGAGGCGCCAGAAGCGAGGGTCGGGCTCTTCTCTGAAACGGGACACGGTCGTGATTATGCCCCGAGAGCCCGTTCGAGCGATTCAGCCACCCGATCCACCTGCGATTCGGCGAGCGCCGTGTGGAAAGGCAGGGCGAGCGAGCGGGCGGAAACCGACTCCGCAATCGGGAAGTCACCCTCTCCGTAGCCGAGCGCCTTCAGGTGCGGGAAAAGGTGGATGCAGGGAAGGTATGCCTTGGTCGGGACCTCATCGGCCGCCAGCCTGGCGATGACCTCGTCGCGATCCGCGCCTTCCGGCAGCCTGACCGGATAGACGAACCAGCTGCGGCGCTCCTGCCCGTTACCGGCGATCGGCAACTCCACTCCGTCCAGCCGCTTGAGGGCGAGTTCGTACATTCCCGCGACGCGCTCCCGGTCGGCCAGCATGCGGTCCAGCTTCTCGACCTGGGCGACTCCGAGGGCGGCAGCTACATCGGAGAGTCGGTAATTGAAGCCGAGACGGTCGTGGTCAAGCCAGTCCATGTCAACTGCCCGCCCCTGGTTTCGCTCTGACCGGATCCGACCGGCTTCCGCAGCGTCACGCGGGATGATCATTCCGCCTTCGCCGGTGGTCATCTGCTTGTTCGCATAGAAAGCAAAAGCGGCGAGGTTGCCCCGTGTCCCGACCCGGCGCCCCTCGCGGTCAACCGCACCGAGCGCCTGGGCGGCGTCTTCGAGAATCCTCAAACCCCTGTGTTCAGCCAGGGCTTCGAAACCCGGCATATCGCAGGGATAGCCGAATATGTCGATTGGCAACAGCCCGGCGGTGTCGGGCCCGATGGCCGGCGCCGCTGTTTCTGGCGTCAGGTTGAGTGTGAGCGGGTCGACGTCGGCGAATACGGGACGCACGCCTTCGTAGAGCAGGCAGTTGGCGCTGGCTACAAAGGTGAAGGGCGAGAGCACCACCTCGCTACCTTCACCCCAGCAAAGGGCACGGACGCCAAGGTGCAGCGCAGTGGTGCCGCTGTTGGTTGCAATCGCGTCGTCAACGCCGAGCCACCCGGCGAACTCTCTCTCGAACCGTTCGAGCATCGGCCCGAGCGAGAGCCGGCCCGAGCGCAGCACCTCGAGCACCAACCGCTCCTCCTCGGGCCCGATGTCGGGCCTGGCCAGGGAAAGCGGAGCGTCCGGCTCGCCACTCACGCTCAGGTCTTGCCGTTCTCTCTCGGGAAGGCGTACTCGAGCGAGTCGACCAGTGCTTCCCATGAGGCTTCGATGATGTTCTCCGAGACCCCGATCGAACCCCAGGATCCCTCACCGTCAGAGGAATCCAGCAGCACCCTGGTGCCGGCACCCGTCCCGTGATCGGAATCGAGAATTCTGACCCGGTATCCGGTCAGCTCTATATCCGCCAGATGCGGGTAGTGGCTGGTGATCGCCGAGCGAAGGGCCTGGTCGAGGGCGTTGACCGGACCGTTGCCTTCGGCCACACATAGATGGCGCTCGCCGTCAACCCAGATTCTCAGCGTCGCTTCGGTCTCCACCGTTCCGTCTTCACGCATTTCCGTCAGGACCCGGAAACCCTCGAGCCTGAACAGCGGTTCGTACTCACCGGCAACGCGGCGGAGCAGGAGGTCGAAAGAAGCTTCGGCGGCTTCGTAGTGGTAACCGTCGTGCTCGCGTTGCTTCAGCAGGTTGACTGCTTCCTGAGCCGCTTCATCATCCAGATCGAGGCCGATCTCTTTAGCTCTGGCAAGCACGGTCGCCTTGCCGGAGAGCTCGGAGGGCAGGACCATGCGGCTGTTTCCCACCTGCTCCGGCTCGAGGTGCTCGAAAGTGCGCGAGTCCGACGCGATTCCGGCAACGTGCATGCCGCCCTTGTGGGCGAAGGCGTTGCGGCCGACGTAAGCCTGGTCCTGATCAACCGCCACATTGAGCAGTTCCGCGACGTAAAGCGAGGTGGAGGAAAGCTCGGAGAGGCGCTCCGGTCCGACGACCTCGTAGCCCATCTTCAGTTCGAGCGCGGGCAGGATCGAGACCAGATTGGCGTTGCCGCAGCGCTCGCCGTAGCCGTTGATCGTTCCCTGGACCAGCCGTGCCCCCTCCCGCACCGCGGCCAGCGAGTTTGCCACCCCGCATTCGGCGTCGTTGTGTGTGTGAATTCCGAGTTCGACCTCGTCTCCCACTTCGGTGAGCACTGCCGCGACCGCATCGGTGATCTGATCGGGAAGACTTGAGCCGTTCGTGTCGCAGAGGCTCAGGTTGACGGCGCCGCCCGCCATGGCTGCCCTGAGGCACTCGATCGAGTAGTCCTGATCCTCGCGCCAGGCATCAAAGAAATGTTCTGCGTCGTAGATCACGCGCTTGCCAAGGCCCGTCAGGTGGGCCACCGAGTCCTCGATCATCGAGAGGTTCTCCTCGGGCGACACCTTCGTCACCTTCTCGAGGTGGAGCGACCAGGTCTTTCCGACCAGCGTGACCACCGGTGCGAAACATTCGGCCAACAGGCGCAGGGCTTCGTCCTGGTCGGCCTCGACCCCTCTACGTCTGGTCATGCCGAAGGCGCAGATCTCGGCCCGCTCCAGCTTCTCGTCGCCGAGCAGGGAGAAGAGCTCGGCCTCCTTCGGGTTCGATGCCGGGAAACCGGCCTCGATGTAATGGACGCCCAGCCGGTCGAGGGCGTGGACCACCCGCACCTTCTCGGCGGCCGAAAGAGACATGCCCTGACCCTGCATTCCGTCTCTGAGGGTCGTGTCGTAAAGCTTCACCTGTTCCATCGCTGCTGTCCTTTCAGAAAATCGAATCCCGGGCCGGAATCAGGCCCCGGCAGAGCCGGACGCGGCATCGACCGCGTTGCCGCGGGCTGTCAGCCCACAGCACCCGTAATTCGGGCGAACGGCTTGATTTCCACAAGGTGGCGAAGCATCAGTTCTCGACTTTACTCGGTTCGACGGCCGGCTCGGACTCGCCGACCAGGTCGAGCCACTCGTGGTACTCGGGTGCGCGTCCGTAGATCGCGTCCTCATAGCGGGACTGAACCAGCTTGGTGACTTCGCCTGGCTCGCCGAGCGGATGGTCGTCCACTTCGCGAACCGGAACGACCTCGGCGGCGGTTCCGCACATGAAGATCTCGTCTGCGTTGTAGAGCTCCGCACGGGCGATGTCACGCTCGATCACGGAGTAACCGTTGTCTTCGAGGATCTGCATCACGGACTTGCGGGTGATCCCGTCGAGGATCGAAGCGACCTGTGGCGGTGTGGAAACTTTGCCGTTCTTGACGAGGAAGATGTTCTCTCCCGAGCCCTCGGAGACGAAGCCGCGCTCGTCGAGCAGGATCGCCTCCTCGTAGCCTGCGTTGGCCGACTCGGTCTTGGCGAGGATCGAGTTGAGGTACTGGCCGGAGGCCTTGGCATGCGGGATCAGGCCGGACGAAGAGATCCGGCGCCAGGATGAGACCTTGGCCCTGATCCCGTGCTCCTTGCCGGCTTCGCCGAGGTAGGCGCCCCACGGCCAGACGGCGATCACCAGCTCCACGGGTGCAGTTTTCGCGTAGAGGCCCATCTCTCCGTAGCCCCTGAAGGCAAGCGGACGTATGTAGCAATCGCGCAGACCGTTCCTGCGGATCAGTTCACGCACTGCTTCCGCGATTTCGTCATTCGAAAACGGCAGATCCAGGAAGTACATGCGGGCCGAGTCGGAAAGCCGCTCAAGATGCTCGTGGTGGCGGAAAACCGCCGGTCCCTTCTCGCCGTCATAACAGCGGATACCTTCGAAAACGCCGGTTCCGTAGTGGAGGCCGTGGCTCAGGACATGGACCTGCGCCTCGTCCCAGGGGACGAACTTGCCGCTCTGCCATATGAACTCAGCCTTTTCCACTTACTTCTCCTTCGTCGATTCCGGTTGGAGCATCGTACGCGGGTCGCCATGAGCGCACCGCTTCACTTTACCCGCCCCGGTCAACCCGACCCGCCGGACCGAAACGCGGGCAGAGACCCTGCGCCGCTGCGCGGCCTCAATCCAGCTCGGCCAGAACGGCTCCGGTCACTTCTACGGTGCCGGCCTCCTTTTCGTCGTCCGAGCCAGAGAAGAGGTCGGGCGTGCGCAGGCCGGAGGCGAGGACTGCGTCAACTGCAGCTTCGATCCGGGCCGCCTCTCCGGCCATGGCCAATCCGTATCGCAGCATCATCGCCGCCGAAAGCATGGTCGCCAGCGGGTTCGCGACGCCCTCACCGGCGATGTCCGGGGCCGAGCCGTGGACCGGCTCGAACAGTCCGGGCTCGCCCTCGGTGCCGATGCTTGCCGAAGGAAGCATGCCGAGCGAGCCTGTCAGCATCGCCGCCTCGTCGCTGAGGATGTCGCCGAACAGGTTTTCGGTGACGATCACGTCAAAGTCGGTCGGCCTCGAGACCAGCTGCATTGCGGTGTTGTCGACCAGCATGTGGTCGAGTTTCACATCCGGGTAATCCTCTGCCACCACCTTGACGGTCTCCCGCCAGAGCCGCGAGGACTCAAGCACGTTGGCCTTGTCGACCGAGGTCACGCGTGGCCCCGCTTCGCGACCGACGGCCCGCTGCCGGGCTGCCTCGAACGCAACCCGGGTGATGCGCTGGATCTCGGGAACCGAATAGGCACATTCGTCGTAGGCAGTGCCACCGTTGTCGTCACGACGGCCGCTGTTGCCGAAGTAGATGCCTCCGGTGAGCTCACGCACAACCAGCAGGTCGGTGCCGGCGATGCGTTCCTCCTTGAGCGGGCTGGATCCGATCAGCGCCGGCGACGGCTTCACCGGACGCAGGTTCGCGTAAAGGCCGAGCGCCTTGCGGATCCCCAGCAGACCCTGCTCCGGCCGCGGTGCCTGAGCATCCCTGGCAACGGCTTCGTCCCATTTCGGACCTCCGACCGCACCTAGCAGAACCGCCTCTGACGCACGGCAGGCCTCGATGACCTCATCGGTCAGGGCTGTTCCGTTCTCATCGATCGAGACTCCGCCGATCAGGTGCTCTTCGTAATCGAAAGAAGCGACCCGGTCAAGCACCTTTCGGGTGGCAGCGACAATCTCCGGTCCGATTCCGTCTCCGGCCAGAACAACGACCTTGCGTGTTTCACTCAACTTGTCGAATCTCCTTGGTTCTGGCCGCGGTCAGACCGCTCGGCCACGATGTTCAATCGAACGTACTGAAAGGTTTCCGGCTGGCCCATCAAGGCCATCATCCGGTCGGTGAAGGCTTCGAAAGATTCCGGGTCGAGCAACTCCCTGACCGGCGCAAGACCGGAAGCCTGAAGAAACGCGCGTGGCTCGTCCGGGCGAGCCGTCTGCTCCTCGAGCCAGCACTCGGCGCTGCTGAAGCCGGCCGCCAGAAGCCGGGCCTCGGTTTCCTCTGGTCCGGCGAAGTTCCAGGTGCCGCAGCCGGCGTCGAGAACGGTTTCGGCGTCCCGGTCTGACGGTGTGGACGGCCCGGAGCTCACGGCAGAGCTGTGGTTACCGGCCCGTAGCTGCCGCCGGAGCCGGCCTCGAAGGCCTCGATCTCGTCTTCGAGCTGAAGGGTCAACGCGATGTCATCGAGACCACCGAGCAGACGCCGCTTGATCTCCGGGTCGATCTCGAAAGTCGCTTCGCCGCCGTCCCAGGAGACCTTCTGATTCTCGAGGTCGATCCGGCCTGAGCCGGCCGCGGCCAGCGCCTCGCACTCGCTTTGCTCCAGCACCACCGGCAAAAAGCCGTTCTTGGTGCAGTTGGAGAAGAAGATATCCGAAAGGGAAGGTGCGACCACTGCGTCAAAGCCGAATTGATCGAGCGCCCAGACCGCGTGTTCTCGGGAGGACCCTGAGCCGAAGTTACGGCCGGACACCAGGATCGGATTGGGCTCAAGTTCGATCTCGCCATCCCGGATCCAGTCGTAGAACAGGAACTCGCCGAAACCGGTCCGCTCGACCCTCTTCAGGAACTGCTTGGGGATGATCTGGTCGGTGTCGACATCACTGCGGTCGAGCACCGATACCGGCCCTTCGATGATGTTTATTGCTTCCATTCTGGCTCTCTGCTTTCGTTCTCTTTGGTTTAGGCGCCCGGACGAAGCCGGTTCAGTTCCAGCTTCTGATGTCGACGAAATGGCCTTCGATCGCGGCTGCGGTCGCCATCGTCGGACTGACCAGATGGGTTCTGCCGCCCTTGCCCTGGCGGCCCTCGAAGTTCCGGTTCGAAGTCGAAGCGCAACGCTCGCCTTCGATCAGGATGTCGGGGTTCATTCCGAGGCACATCGAACAGCCGGCACCGCGCCACTCGAAACCTGCCGCTTCAAAGAGCCGGTCAAGGCCTTCTTCTTCGGCCTGCCTCTTGACCATTGCCGAGCCCGGCACAACCATCGCCCGGATCGAGTCGGCGACCCTGCGGCCCTTGATCGCCGCGGCGGCCTCGCGCAGGTCGGATATCCGGGAATTCGTACACGAGCCGATGAACACCCGCTCGGGGCGGATCTCCTCGATCGGAGTGCCGGCCTCGAGGCCCATGTACTGGAGTGCCCGTTCGGCCGATTGCCGCTGCGCCGGCTCTTCCATCTGCGCCGGATCGGGCACCCGGTCTGTGACCTGGACGACCATGCCAGGGGTGGTGCCCCAGGTGACCATCGGTGAGATCCCGGTGGCGTCTATTTCGACTTCGTAGTCGAAGGTCGCGCCTTCGTCGGTGGGCAGCTGCCGCCAGCGCTCCACCGCCGCTTCGAAGTCCTTCGGGACCCCCGGTTTGCCCCGCATGTACTCGTAGGTCGTCTCATCCGGAGCGATCATGCCGGCGCGGCCTCCGGCCTCGATCGTCATGTTGCATACGGTCAGGCGCTGCTCCATGGTGAGCGCGCGGATCGCCTCACCGGCGTACTCGACCACGTACCCGGACATGCCGCCGGTGCCGAGCTTTCCGATCGTCGCCAGGATCAGGTCTTTCGAGCTGACGCCCGGAGCGAGCCTGCCTGCATAGTTGATCCGCATCGTCTTGGGGCGGCGCTGGACCAGAGTCTGGGTCGCCATCACGTGTTCAACCTCGGAGGTTCCGATGCCGAATGCCAGGGCGCCGAAGGCGCCGTGGGTGGAAGTGTGCGAGTCACCGCAGACGATCGTCGTTCCGGGCTGGGTGAGGCCGAGTTCGGGACCGATCACATGGACGATGCCCTGCGTTTCGGAGCCAAGGCTGTAGACAGGCACGCCGAAGTCGGCCGCATTCTTTTCGAGTGTCTGGACCTGCTTGCGCGAGAGCTTGTCGGCGATCAGCTTCGCCGTGGGCGTACCGTCGGTCGGCACGTTGTGGTCGGCCGTGGCAACCGTCTTGTCCGGACGACGCAGCTTGCGGCCGGTCATGCGAAGACCCTCGAATGCCTGCGGCGAGGTCACTTCGTGCACCAGGTGGAGGTCGATGTAGATCAGCTCCTCACGGACCTCATGCGCCTCCCAGATCTTTTCGAACATCGTCTTCGGCATTGGCTTGTCCTCTCAGCCGCGGCGCAGGCCGGCGGCGATAACGGCGATGAACCTGGTCGGCTCTCCGCTCTGGTTCTCAAAATGGTGTGGCAGGTCCGCATCAAAGGTGACGCTGTCCCCCGGGCCCAGGAGGTATTCGTCTTCCCCGAAGACAAGCACGACCTGGCCCTCAAGGACCACCGCCGTCTCCCGGCTGCCGGGCTCATGCATCGGTGCATCCCCGGCGGTGCCGGTGATAGCCCCGGCATCAAGCTCATGCGTCGACACGTCGGCACGCAAACCCGGCAACGGCGGAGTCAGCTCTTCGATCCGGTGTCCCCCGCGCTCGTGGCGGCGGTGGTCGGAGGCGTGACGGACGAGCACATGCGGGGCTTCGTCCAGCCTGAGCAGCTGCGACAGGCTCAGGTCGAGCCCCGAGGCGATCTTGCCGGCGACGGCCAGGGTCGGGCTGGTGGCACCACGCTCCACCTGGGAGAGCATGGTCGGGCTCACGCCGCTGCGCTCGGACAGATCCCGCAGCGAGAGGTCCATCGCCTCGCGCAGAGCCTTGATCCGGGAGCCGACCGCCGCGCTGTCGGTCAGGCCGCCGGAGCGGGCATCGACGGTATCCGTTTCCGGGGGGGCGGAAACGCCGGAACGCACTCCCTTTTCTTTGACTGCCTGCGCCATGTTCGTACGTTATCACGCACGTTTGTATCGCGCAACCGCAGACGATGACGTGGCCCTGACGAGGTGCCGCTGCAAAGAAAACGCCCCGCGGTTGCGGGGCGTTTCAAGCTGACTGTGTTTCGCTCCGGGTCAGGAACCGTTGCCGGGCCGTTTGGCTGGCCTGGGTTTCGCTGCCGGGGTTTGTGTGGTGATGAGGCTGAACATGATTCTGCCCAACATGATTCTCACGTCTCGATTCGGTGTTCGTGCGTTTACGGGATTGATGCACCCGGGAGGCTATGGCAGCCACGGCGGGGCCAGAGTGAGGAACGTCACTCGCAGTCACTCGTAGCCCCGCTGCTGCTCAGGGGCCGGTCAGCTCGGTCGCGGCGTCCGATGTTGCGTCTTCGGCCTGCCTGATCGCCGCGTCGTCCAACAGGTTCGAGAGGGCACGCACGTACGCGCGGCCCGACGCCTCGAGAATGTCGGTTGAGACCCCCTGGCCCGACGCCGAGCGACCGTCAGTTCTCAGCACCACGGTCACCTGACCGAGAGCGTCATCGCCGCCGGTCACGGCGGCCACGTGGTACTCGCGCAGTTCCGTTTCGGTATCGGTCGCCTTCTGGATCGCGCCGAAGATCGCTTCGACCGGACCGTCCCCGGTCGACTCGCCTGAGACGACCTCTCCGGAGGGCAGCTTCACGCCGACCTCGGCCCTGGGCTCCCGCTCCGAGCCGGCCTCGACGCTGAAGGAATCGAGTTCGTGGGTCTCGGCCCTGTCCCGCATCTCATCGGAGACGATCGCCTCCAGGTCGAGGGCGGTGACCTGCTTCTTCTTGTCGGCGATCTCCTTGAACCGCTTGAAGGCCTGATTGAGCGCACCGCCGTCGACAACGAAGCCGAGCTGTTCGAGGGCATCCTTCAGTGCGTGCCGGCCCGAATGCTTGCCGAGCACGATCTGGTTCGAATCGAGACCGACCTCGGTCGCGTCCATGATCTCGAAGGTCGAGCGCTCCTTGAGCACGCCGTCCTGATGGATGCCGGACTCGTGGGCGAAGGCGTTCCTTCCGACGATGGCCTTGTTCGGCTGCACGACGTAACCGGTGAGCCGGGAGACCATACGGCTGGTCCTGGCGATCTCGCGGCTGTTGATCCCGGTGCTGAGGCCGTGGGTATCTTCGCGCACCTTGATCAGCATCGCAATTTCCTCCAGCGAGCAGTTGCCTGCCCGCTCGCCGATGCCGTTGACCGCACACTCAACCTGACGGGCACCGGCAAGCAGGCCCGCGTAAGAGTTCGCGACAGCCAGGCCGAGATCGTCGTGACAGTGAACCGAGAGCTCCACCCCACGCAGCGAAGGCGAGAACTCGTACAGCTCCTTGAAGTACCCCGTGTACTCCTCCGGCGTCGTATATCCGACTGTGTCGGGGATGTTGATCACGGTGGCGCCTTCTTCGACCGCGATCGCACAGACCTCGGCAGTGAACCCGACGTCGGCCCGGGTCGCGTCCATCGGTGAGAACTCGATGTCCTCGCAATAGGACTTTGCGTGCGCGACTGCAGCGCGGGCGCCGGCCTTTACGTCCTCGCGCGTATTCCTCATCTGGTGTTCGATGTGAATATCCGAGGTGGAGATGAAGGTGTGGATCCGTGGCCGCTCGGAGTCTCTGATCGCGTTCCAGGCGGCGTCTATGTCTCCCTTCTGGGCACGGGCCAGGCCGCAGATGGTCGGGCCCTCTACCTTGCGGGCGATCTGCTGGACCGCCTCGAAATCACCCGGCGAGGTGATCGGGAAACCCGCCTCGATCACATCGACCCCCAGACGGGCAAGCTGCTGGGCGATCTCGACTTTCTCAACGGTGTTGAGTGAGATTCCCGGCGACTGCTCGCCGTCCCTCAAGGTCGTATCGAATATGTGGACGCGGTCTGCGTCGTCTCTGCTGACCGTCTTGCTGGTCATTTCGCTTCTCCTTCTGAATCTAAGGGTGAATCCAAGTGTGCTCGCGGCTAACGCGCCGCCCGGCGATCATTCCCCCCGGAGGGGGAGGAGCAGGAGAAGCATTGTCGGGCTGGTTGCGAGTCTGTGCATGACTCCGTCAAGCCTAGCGCAGGACGGTGCTTCGGCTCAAGGGACGAGGATGACTTTGCCCACGTTCTGCCGTTCTTCGATGAAACGATGGGCAGCCGCCGCTTCGTCGAAGGGGAACTCCCTCGAGACGACCGGATCAATCACGCCCCGCGCCAGGTAGTCATCCATCAACCCGCTGAGCCTGCCGAGGCCTTCCCGCTTCCACCAGTCGAGCAGGTTCAGCCCGCCGACGATCTTGTTCTCCCCGATCACCGCGAGGCTCTTCCACCAGGGCGAAGTGGCGAGTGGCATCTTCACCAGTGCCCGGACTCCGCGAGGACTGAGGAAGCCGCGCGATCCTTCGAGTTCGGAGACCCCGAACATAACCAGACGGCCGCCGTCCCGAAGCAGTCGGTAGTCCTTTCTGAAATTGGTCGGCCCGGTGGCGTCGATCACCAGGTCCACCCCTTCGCCCGCGGTCAAATCCATGACCGCCTGCTCGAAATCCACGTTTCGATAGTCGATTGCGTGATCGACGCCCTGGGACCGGATCGCGTCGTGTTTGGCGGCTGAAGCCGTCCCGAAGATCTCCGCGCCGATGTCACGGGCGATCTGGGTCGCTGCCGTACCGACTCCGCCCGCAGCCGCGTGGATCAGCACTCGCTGCCCCTCGCGCAGGCCGCCCATCTCGACCATCGCGGCGATCGCCGTGCAGTAGTTGACCGGCAGCGCGGCAGCCTGGGAGAAAGCAAACCCTTCCGGCAACGGCATGGCGTGATCGCGAGGCACGATGACCGTCTCGGCCTGGCCGCCGAACATGATCGGCCCGAATACCCGTGCTCCGACCTCGAGGTCGTCGACGCCTTGTCCGAGGCTCGAAACCTCCCCGGCAAATTCGTACCCGAGGACGCAGGGCAACTTCGGCGCGTCCGGGTAGAGGCCCTGACGGGCGAGCAGGTCCGCGAAGTTGACCCCCGCCGCGCGTACCGAAACCGCTACCTCACCCGCACCGGGTTGCGGGTCAGGGCGCTCTTCGACCACCATCTTCTCGGGACCTCCGGTTCCGGTGAGTACGAGCGCACGCATGGGACCAGCCTAGTGGGCCCGTCAACCCCGCTGGCGTCTACCTCGCTGGCCCGTAATCGGGCCCCCGGCCGCCTACAGTTCGATCGAGTAGCCGGCCACGAAGCCGTCGAGATCGGTAATCGCGTCGATCGTGCCGGAAGAGACCATCGCGTCGCTGGTCACGACCATTACCGCCTGGTCGCTGTCCGATTCGGCCCCCACCGCGGCTGAGCCGATGTTGACTCCCTGTTCACCGAATACGGAACCGACCCGGCCGATCATGCCGGGCTGATCCGAGTAACGGAACACCGCCATGTGGTCAGCGAACGGCAGGTAGAAGCTCTGGTCCCAGATCGAGACGAGGTAAGGCAGGTTCTTGGGACCGACGGTGGTGCCACCCACCGTCACCGTCTCATCATTGGAGGTGATCGATACCCGGATCAGGTCGGTGAAATCGGCGGCGCCGGGCTCCTTGCTCACATTGACCTTGATCCCGCGATCTTCAGCCATCTGCGGCGCGTTGACCAGATTGACCGCTTCTGCGGTGTGGCCGGCGAGCAGGCCGGCCTGGACGGCTACCACGAGCAGCCGGGTGTCGTAGCCGGCGACTCCGCCGCGGAAGTCGACCTCGACCCGGTCAATCACCCCGGGCATCAGACCGGCAGCGACCTGACCCAGGGTCTGGCAGAGCGGGACGAAAGGCGCCAGTGCCTCCATGACGGCGGGGCTGACCGAAGCGATGTTAACGGCGTTGGTGACCACTCCACCGGTGAGTGCGGCGGTCACCTGTTCAGCGGTATCCGTTCCTGCCCGGTCCTGGGCTTCGGAGGTCGAAGCTCCGAGATGCGGAGTCACCACGACGTCGTCGCGGGAGAAGATCGGGTGACCGGTGAACGGCTCCTCCGGAAAAACGTCCAATGCCGCACCCTTCACCTGGCCCGAATCGAGCCCGGCGATCAACGCGTCGAGATCGATCAGCTCTCCGCGGGCGCAGTTGACGATTCGCATGCCGGGCTTCATCGAAGCGATCGCGTCGGCATCGATCCAGTTGATGGTCTCCGGGGTCTTCGGCAGGTGGATGGTCAGCAGGTCGGCCCTTTCGTAAAGCTCCTCGACGGTGCCGACACCCTCGACTCCGAGATCCCTGAACCGTTCGGCCGAGACGAACTTGTCGAACGCCAGGACCTCCATCTCGAAAGCCTGCGCCCGCTTGGCGACCAGCTGGCCGATCCGGCCGAAGCCGATCACTCCCAGGGTCTTGCCGTAAAGCTCGGAGCCCTTGTAGAGGGCGCGGTCCCACCGTCCGGCGACCAGCGAACCGTGCGCCTGTGGCACGTTCCGGAACAGTGCCAGGGCGAGGGCGAGCGTGTGCTCTGCCGCGGCCACCGAGTTCGACTCGGGTGCGTTGGCGACGATGATTCCGCGCTTGGTGGCTGCAGGAATGTCGACGTTGTCGACGCCGGTGCCGGCCCGCCCGATGACCTTCATGCGGTCGGCCCGTTCGATCAGTTCCGGGGTCAGCCTGGTGGCCGACCGGATCAGGATCGCGTCGAACTCACCGATTCGCTCGGCCAGTTCACGGTCATCCATATCGAAGCCCAGCTCGACCTCGAACTGCTCGCGCAGGAGGTCGATTCCGGACTCGGCGATCTGTTCCTTGACAAGGACCTTCATTACGAAACCCTTCCGACGGTGGTTGGCAGATCTTTCACGCGGTGACCTCGGCGTTCTCGATCACCCAGTCGATGCAGGCGGTAAGCGCCTCGACGTCGGAGGGTTCGACTGCTGGGAACATTCCGACCCTGAGCTGGTTCCGACCGAGCTTGCGATAGGGCTCGACGTCAACGATGCCGTTGACCCGGAGCGTGGCCGCGACGGCGGCAGCGTCGACGGAGTCGTCGAAGTCGATCGTTCCGACGACCAGGGAGCGCCGGGCCGGATCGGCAACGAAGGGGGTGGCGAATTCGCTGGTCTCGGCCCATCCGTAGAGGTGCCCGGACGAAGCGCTCGTTCGATCGACACAGAAGTCGAGTCCGCCCCCGGCCAACATCCACTCGAGTTGCTCGGCAATAAGGATCAGGGTCGCGAGTGCGGGGGTGTTGTAGGTCTGGTGCTTGCGGGAGTTGTCGAGGGCCGTCTTCAGGGAGAGGAACGGTGGCTGCCACCTGTCGGATGAACCATCGAGCTCCTCGATCCGGGATACCGCAGCGGGGCTCAGCGCGGCCAGCCAGATACCGCCATCGGCACCGAAGGCTTTCTGCGGAGCGAAATAATAGACATCGGATTCCATCATTTCGACCGGAAGGCCGCCGGCGCCGGAAGTTGCGTCCACGAGAATCAGGGCGTCGCCCGCACCTTCCGGGCGCTCGACCGGAACCATTACCCCGGTCGAAGTTTCGTTGTGCGCCCAGGCAATCACATCGACTCCGTCACGACCCTCTGGTGTCGGGGCATCACCGGGTTCGGTCTCGATCAGAATCGGGTCGGACAGAAACGGGGCCCCTTCGGTGACGTCGGCGAACTTGCGGGAGAACTCACCGTAGACCAGATGGAGTGCCCGCTCGCGGACCAGCCAGGCGGCCGCAGCGTCCCAGAACGCAGTGGCACCTCCGTTACCGAGAGCGATTTCGTAACCGTCGGGAAGCGAAAAGAGCTCCCCGAGACCGTCGATCACACGACCGACCAGGTCCTTGACTGGCTTCTGCCGATGTGACGTACCCATCAGGTCGGACCGTTCGGCCAGCGAGCGCAGGGCCTCCGGTCGCACCTTCGAGGGCCCGCAGCCGAAGCGGCCATCGACGGGCTTGAGGTCATCCGGGATTCTGGCTTCGTTAGTCATCTCGGTAATCGTCGTCTCCTTGAGGAGGTCCAGGGCAGGCGGAAGAGTATTGATCCCGGTCGGCCGGGCGCGCCGCGGGTCGGTCCGGACTCGATCCGGCGTGGCGGTTAACCTGATCAGGCAAAGTCTCAACCGCCGCATACAGGAGGAGAACCCGTGTACCCAGTCACCTATGAGGCCGACTACCAGAAGGACCGCAACCGGCTGACGACCTTTTTTCGCCTGATCGTCGCGATTCCGTGGATCCTCGTTGCCTACGTCTACATGATCGCCCTGACCGTGGTCGTGCTAATAGCCTGGTTCGCGCTCGTGATCCTCGGACGTTATCCGCAGGGTATGTACGATTTCGTCGGCGGGATCCTGAGGTTCTATATGCGGGTCACCGCCTTCCTGACGCTTCAGACCGACGCCTGGCCGTCTTTCGGAATCAGCGACGAGCCGGACTACCCGGTGAGAATCAATTTCGCCCCACCCGCAGCGAGACAGAGCCGGCTCAAGGCGTTCTTCCGGATCATCCTCATCATCCCGCTGCTGCTGATGACCTACATCTTCAGCACTCTTCAGCAGGTCATCGCCCTTCTCGCCTGGGTGACGATCATCTTTCGCGGGTACCAGCCCGCCGGCGTCCACAATGCTCTGGCCTTCACGAACAGCTGGTATACGCGCGCGAACGCCTATATTTTCCTGATGCGGGACGAGTACCCGCCGGTCGGCGACGAGGTCCCGGTCGAGGTAGATCCCCCGGCCGCGGCCCTGCCCTCCGGTGAGCAGATTTCTCCAGCAATCGCCTCCCCCACTCCCGCCGCGATTCCGGAAGCGCCGCCTGCCCCCGCGCCGCCTGCCACCGATCCGGGTGCAACGCCTCAGCAAGAGACCGACCCGGCGCCGGAGTCCGGTGAGGGTGAGCCGCCCCCGTCACCTCCTCAGGCGCCTCCCGGCACACCGCCACCCGCGGGCTGAAAGGGCTGGCTGGACCCGACCAGCGCATCATCCGGGACCGGTCCCGGCCTTCACGGGGACCGGCCCAGACCGGCTCAGACCGTCACGGACCGGTGCCAGGTCCAGGGCGGGTACCGGTCACACATCCACAGCGCGTAAAAGGAAGCCTGGTTCTGCCAGGCGAGGGCGTTCAGAATCACCTCGAATACCGGGTCCGGGATCCTGCGAGTTAAGAGGATGCTCAGGGCCGCGAGTAACGCGCAAACCTGAGCGGCTGCGAAAAGGGCGGATGCGACGATGGCGTACGGCAGAACCAGCAGCCAGGCGACCGGCGGACGCCACCTCGACGTCGTCTGCGGGTACTCGGCGCGCAGCCGGACCGTGTCGCCCGGCCTCTCGGCCAGGGTGAACGGCGGGTACTGGTCGCTGACCAGCAGGGAGTAGGCGAGAACCCTATGGGTCCAGCGGTGGAAGCCGGCCATGAACTGCCAGAGCGACCGGGGGTACCGGCCGGTCACCAGGGTGGCAAAGAATGAGACGAAACCGACGACGCCGACCACAAGCGAAAGAAATGCGATGGCGACCAGGTGGGGTGCCACCAGGAGCCACTTGACCAACGGCAGGAACCGTGAGTACCGCTCCTGCCGGTCGGTTTCGAAATCGACCGGGTAGTCACCTGGTCGGGCTGTCAGGCTCTGCGAAATGCGGCCGCCTCTGAACCCGGCTCAGAACTCAGTGTTGATCCAGGGCATCATCGAGCGCAGGTCCTTGCCGACGATTTCGACTTCGTGGTCCTTGCCCTCTTCCCGAAGGCGCTGGAAGTTTTCGCCGCCGGACTGGTTCTCGGCGATCCACTCGCGGGCAAATTCGCCCGACTGGATATCGGCGAGTATCTGCTTCATCGCGGCTCGGGACTCATCGCCGATCACCCTTGGACCCCGGGTCACATCACCGTACTCGGCGGTATTCGAGATCGAGTAGCGCATACCCTGGATGCCCTTTTCGTGCATCAGGTCGACGATCAGCTTCAGCTCGTGGAGGCATTCGAAGTAGGCGAGGCGCGGGTCGTAGCCGGCCTCCACCAGGGTGTCGAAGCCCGCCCGGACCAGCTCCGTGGCGCCGCCACAGAGCACCGCCTGCTCGCCGAAGAGATCGGTCTCGCATTCGTCCTTGAAGGTGGTCTCGATGATTCCGGCGCGGCCGCCGCCGACACCGATGGCATAAGCGAGCACGAGGTCGTGGGCGTGACCGGTGGCGTCCTGTTCGATGGCCATCAGACACGGAACACCGCTGCCTTCCTCAAACTGCCGGCGGACCATGTGGCCTGGTCCCTTCGGGGCGACCATGCCGACATCAACACCTGGCGGAGGTGAGATCTGGTCAAACCGGATCGCGAAGCCGTGGGCGAACATCAACAGATTACCTTCGGCTATGCCGTCAGCGATGTCGGACTCCCAGATCTCGGCCTGCTTCTCGTCGGGCAGCAGGATCATCACGACGTCGCCGCGGCTCGCGGCGTCGGCGACGGTGAGCACTTCGAGCCCGGCGGCCCCGGCCTGTTCGCGGCTGGAGGAATCCTCACGGAGTCCGACGACAACATCGACCCCCGATTCCTTGAGGTTCAGCGCGTGGGCGTGGCCCTGGGAGCCGAAACCGAGGATTGCAACGGTCTTGCCCTCGAGATTCGAGAGGTCCCCGTCCTTGTCGTAGAAGATGTCTTGGCTGCTCATGGCCCGGATGCTACGCGGCCGACCGCATTTCGTGTGGCCTGCCCGGTCTGTGGCCTGCCCGGTCTGTGGCCTGCCCGGTCGCGATCAGTGGAGGTCAGAGCGCCGGATCTTGCCCGAGGCGGTCCGAGGCAGCGAATCGACGAATTCGACACGCTTGGGGACTTTGTAGCCGGCAAGCGTCCGGGAGCAGAAGGTCCGCAGCTCGTCGGGCGATATGTCCGCTCCATTGTTCAGCACCACCACGGCCGTTACCGCGGTCTGCCATTCCGGATCGCTGCGGCCGATCACGGCCGCCTCGCGTATGGACGGGTGGCGGAGCAGGGTGTCTTCGACTTCGGCCGGTGCGACGTTCTCGCCACCGGTGATGATCACCTCGTCGGTCCGGCCTTCGACGTAAAGGAAGCCCTCTTCGTCGATCCGGCCGGTGTCTCCGGTGTGAAGCCAGCCATCGGCATCAAGGGCCCCCGCCGATACCGTCGGCCCCTGAACCAGGATCTCGCCTTCGTGGATTCGCAGATGCGAGGTCAATAGTGGTCGGCCGACCGAGCCGACCTTGCGGCGGGCCTCGGCGACTTCGAGCGTCGTCACCTGGGAGCAGGTTTCGGTCAGGCCGTAAGTCTGGATGACAGAAGCCCCCCGGGCGTGAGCTTCCTCGAGCGCGCCGATCGGGACCGGACCGCCACCTACCAGTATCGCCCGCGGCTTCGAGAGGTCCACCCCGTCTTCCAGCAGCCGGTTGAGCATGGTCGATACGAGCGAGATCACGGTTGCGCCGTCTTGCTCGATAGCCCGGGCAACTGCCGCGCTCTCGAACTCTTCCTGGAGGATCATCGCGGTGCCGTAGATCGCCGAGCGCATCACGATCGAGAGCCCGGAAATGTGACTGATCGGGAGGGCGCAGAGCCATCGGTCGGCCGGCTCGACCCCGATGTTGAAGGCAGACCCCATCGCGCTGAAGAGGTGGTTGCCGTAGGAGAGCGCGACGCTCTGGGGTGTTCCGGTGGACCCGCTGGTGAGGATCCGGCAGTGAGTGTCTTCCATGTCATGCTCGCCGAGCAGAGGCATGTCGGCCTCGGTCTGGGGTAGCCGTCCCGGATCGTCCAGGTCGACCGTCACACCGCAGACCCGAATCGCCTCGCTGCGTTCGGCGGCCGAGAGCCTTGGGCTGAGCGGTAGCACGACGGCCCCCGTTTTCATCAACGCATGGATCAGGACGACCTGGCGGTGGCCCCCGCTCATGGTCACCGCGGCGGTCGTCCCGCGGCGTACCCCGTGGGCGACCAGACGACGGGCCGCATGCTGGGCTTCCTCTTCCAGTTCAGCGAACGAGATGCTTTCGCCCTCGCTGATCAGAGCGATGCGTTCAGGGCAGGTTCGCGCCCGTTGCTCCAGCCAGTTGTCGAGTTTCAAATGCCCTTTCGGCTCTTCCCCGGTTATCGTTGCCCGGACATTGTTGCGATCCGCGTGCTTCGCGGTCGCCCTCTTCGAAACGGAGCCTCTGAATTGCCCGAACGCCACCGCAATGCGCCGCCCGAGGAATCGCTCTACGAGCCGATCGACTGGCATCCGGCCGGCGAGTTCTCGGACATCCTCTACGAGAAGGCCGACGGGATCGCAAAGATCACGATCAACCGGCCCGAGGTCCGGAACGCGTTTCGCCCGCAGACCCTGGCGGAACTCAAGGACGCCTTCAACCGGGCACGGGACGACCTCGAGGTCGGCTCGATCATCTTCACCGGTGCCGGCACCGAAGCTTTCTGTTCCGGAGGCGACCAGCGGATCCGTGGCGATGACGGATACATCGGCGACGACGACGTGGCCGAGCAGGGTGTCGGGCGGCTCGACGTCGGTGACCTCCACGTCCAGATCCGCCGCCTGCCGAAGCCGGTTGTCGCGATGGTGGCCGGCTACGCCGTCGGCGGTGGCCACATCCTCCACCTGGTCTGTGACATGACGATCGCCGGTGACAACGCCCGCTTCGGCCAGACCGGCCCACGGGTCGGCAGCTTCGACGGTGGCTTCGGCGCCAGCCTGCTGGCCCGGAACATCGGGGTCAAGAAGGCGAAAGAGTTCTGGTTCCTCTGCCGCCACTACACCGCCGAAGAAGCCCTGGACATGGGACTGGTCAACGCGGTCATTCCGGTCGACCAGCTAGAGCGCGAGACGGTTGCCTGGTGCCGGGAGATGGGCCACCTCTCCCCGCTCTCACTCCGGCTGCTCAAGTCGAGCTTCAACGCCGAAGAGGACGGCCTCACCGGCCTCCAGCAACTCTCGCACGACGCCACCCTTCTCTTCTACATGTCGGAGGAGGGCCAGGAGGGCCGCAACGCGTTCCGCGAAGGACGCAAGCCCGATTTCGACAGGTTCCCGAAGCGGCCGTAGGCAGAGCCCGTGCGAATCTGGATCAACGCGGCCCGCCTGAAGACGCTGCCCGCCGCAGTCGCTGCGGTACTGGTCGGCACCGCCGCGGCTGTGACCACCGCTGGTGATCTGGCGCACCTGGCCGGCTTCGTCGCGGCACTGGTCGCCAGCATTCTGATCCAGATCGGGACCAACCTGGCCAACGACTACTCCGACGCCAAGCGCGGGGCCGACTCGGCCGACCGGCTCGGGCCGGTACGGGTCACTTCCGCCGGTCTGCTCACTCCGAAACGGGTACTCCATGCGACCTGGGCCGCCTTCGGTCTGGCCGGGCTCATCGGTCTCTACCTTGCCTGGCTGGCGGGGCCGGTGATCCTGATCGTCGGTGCGGTTTCAATCGCCGCGGGTGCGCTCTACACCGGCGGGCCGCGGCCGTACGGATACGCCGGGCTCGGGGAGGTCTTCGTATTCCTGTTTTTCGGTCTGGTCGCTGTCAACGGGGCCTTCTACGTCCAGCTCGAAACAGTTGCCTGGGGAGCCTTCGGGATCTCGGTCTCGGTCGGCTTTCTCGCGACGGCGATTCTGGTGGTCAACAACATCCGTGACATCGACAGTGACCGGCGGGCCGGTAAGAACACGCTGGCGGTCCGGATCGGCCGGCAGAAAACCCGCGCCGTCTACTGGGCCTGCCTGAACCTGGCGGCCGTCGCGCTGCTGGTGACGATCCTGCTCGAGAGCGACTACGGCGGTGCCGCGCTCGGCCTGCTCGCAGTGCCGTTCGCGATCCGCCCGCTGAAGGCGGTCCAGACGCGCACCGACGGGCCTTCCCTGAACCGGGCGCTGGCCGATACCGGGCTGGTCCTCGGGGTCTTTGCGATCGCCGCCTCTCTCGGGCTGGTGATCACAAGCTGAGCCGGATCGACGCCTTCGAGGTTGTTCCTTACTCACTTGCATTCCGTCGCCCGTACGTGACCGCACGTGGAACTCTGACCCGGCGCGAGATCGTCCTGCTTAGAATCCGCACCCGGGAAGGCGTGACCGGCCTCGGCGAAGGCGTGCCGATGTCGTTGCGCGGAGGAACCTCGCTGGCCGGGGTCGTCTCGGAGCTTGAAACCTGGGGGGCTCGCGCCATTTCAGGGCGACCGGGCCCGGAAGGCATGTGCGGCCCGGCCCGGATCGCCGCCGAGACCGCCCTGGCAGACGCCGAGGCGAAGTTGCGCGGCATCGCTCTCCACGAACTCCTGGCACCCGGCTCAACTGCGCGACCAGTGACCTGCAACGCCACGCTGACGGCCGGGACGCCGGAGGATGTCCTCCGGCAGGCAGAACAGTGGGCCAACGACGGATTCAGAACCTTCAAGCTGAAACTCGGAGCAGGCGATGATGTGAACCAGGTCGAGGCGGTGAGGAGGGGCCTCGGGGACGGAGTGAAGATCCGGATCGACGCCAACGAGAGCTGGACTCCCACAGAAGCCACCACCAGGCTGGCGGCACTTGAACCCTTCGCGATCGAACTGGCCGAGCAGCCCGTGGAGGGTCTGGCAGCGATGGCCCGTCTCAGAGCCAACAGCCCGATACCACTGGTGGCCGACGAATCGGTCACCTCGGCCGAGCAAGCCGCCGAGGCTGCGAGGCTTTCCGCCTGCGACGCAGTGACGGTAAAGCTCAGCAAGACCGGCTCGCTCGATGCCACCCTGGGTGGCCACCTGCCGACATACCTGTCGAGTGCGCTGGATGGTCCGGTCGGGATAGCGGCCGCCGCCCATGTGGCCCAGACTATGCCGGGGGCAGGAGCTTCCGGAAATCCCGCCCACGGCCTCGCCACTTCCCGGATGTTCGTGGAGACGGTGGCTGAGGTCGAGGCCCGGCTTGAGGGGCCGATTCTGCGTATTCCCGAGGGCCCGGGACACGGAGTGAAGATCGACGAAGAGGCCCTGGAGCGGCACCGCCTCTAGGCTTTGATCAGTGTGAACGGTACTAACGCCAACACCGCCCTTACCTCGGTCTTCGCCGAGGAACTCGCCCGCTGTGGGATCCGACTCGCGGTCGTTTCCCCCGGGTCGAGGTCAACCCCACTGGCGATCGCCCTCTACCGTCAGCCCGGCATCGAGGTAAAGGTCGTCCTCGACGAGCGCTCGGCCGGTTTCTTCGCACTCGGTGCGGCAGCCGCCGGATCCGAACCAGTTGCCCTGCTCTGCACTTCAGGCACCGCCGCCGCCAACTACCACCCCGCAGTCTCGGAGGCAGACATCTCCGCCATTCCCCTGGTCGTGCTCACCGCCGACCGGCCACCCGAGCTTCGCGGGATCGGTGCCGGTCAGACGATCGACCAGATCAAACTGTTTGGCAGTGCCGTCAGGTGGTTCAGCGAGGTCGGAAACCATGATGCCGACGATGCCGGGCTGCTGCACATGCGGGCGACTGCCTGCCGGGCATACGCGATGGCCGCAGGCCAGCCGCGGCCGGGGCCGGTCCACCTCAACCTTGCGTTCAGGGATCCGCTCGATCCAACCCCGGTTGCCGGAGACGTGACCGCCACTGACCCGTTGGCGATCAATGGACGCAAAAATGGGCCACTGACCGCCGTTTCCCCCGCCCGACCCTCGCCGGATTCAGCGGAGCTCGACCGGATCGCTGCCTTCGTCGGCGCGGCGGAACGTATTCTCATCGTCGCCGGAAGACAGGACGATGTTGCCCTGCGACAACCGGTCGCCGCCTTCGCCGCACGCTTTGGCGGCGCGATCCTGGCCGAACCCACATCCCAGCTCCGCCTCGGGCCGCATGACCGCTCGCGAGTGATTTCCGGCTACGACGCGGTGGCAGCCCGCCTTCTTGCCGGTGACGGAGCGGCAGAACTCGTTCCCGATCTGGTGATCAGGGTTGGCGAGACGCCGACTTCGAAGAACCTGAGAATCTGGCTTGCCGGACTGAGAAACACCCGGCAGATCGTGATCGACCCTTCTTACGGGTGGTACGAGCCCGGCCGGACTGCGGAGATGATCGTCAGGGCCGAACCGGTTGATCTGCTCGACTCCCTCGGCGGATCCGTGTCCGGAAATAGCGAGAGCGCGGAACGGCAATCCGTCAGAGTCTCGGTGGAGCCACAGTTCCTCGACGCCTGGCTTGAGGCCGAGCGGGGCGCCCGGCAGGGAGTCGACGCGGCAGCCCAGGCCACGGGCGGGCCGGACCATGTAACGGCACCCGGCATCCACCGTGCCCTTGGCCTGTCCTACCGCAACGGAGAGCTCGTCTTCACCGCATCCAGCCTCGCGATCAGGGAGCAGGAAAGCTTTCTGCCGGGGAGCGATGCCGACGTTCTCTTCTTCTCCAACCGGGGCGCCAACGGGATCGACGGAGTGATTGCCTCCGGAATCGGCGCGGCGGGCTCGACTGACCGGCCGACCACAATCGTCACCGGAGAGCTCGGCTTCCAGCACGACCTCGGCAGCCTGGCCCTGCTCGCGCAGTCACCGGTGCCGGTGCGAATCGTGGTCATAAACGACAGCGGGGGCCGGATCTTCTCCCGGCTGCCCCAGAAAAAGAGCATGCCAGCCGACGAGTTCGAGGTACTGATGAGCACCCCCAGCGACCTCGACATCGAAGCCGCCGCCGCGCTCTTTTCTCATCCGTATCGAAAGGTTGTCAACCCGGCCGACCTGACACCGGCCCTGGAGAGCCACCGCACCGGTCTGATCGAGATCGTCCTTCCCCCGGGATAGCCCCCCGGCCGACACGGCAGGTAACTGCTCCCCCGGGGCGCCGCGCTTCAGCCGCCGATCAGAGGGAGCAACGCGCCGAGCTTCATCTCGGTCTCCGCAAGCTCCGCGGCGGGGTCGGAATCTGCGACCACGCCGACCCCGGCGTAGAGGTGCGCGTCGCGGTCCCGCAGCAGCGCGCTGCGCAGGGCAACACAGAACTCTCCGTCGCCGGAACCATCCATCCACCCAACCGGACCGGCGTACCATCCGCGATCCAGCCCCTCTACCTCGGCCATCACACGGCTGGCCTTCTTCCACGGCTCACCGCCGACCGCCGGCGTCGGATGAAGAATCCCGGCCAGCTCGATCGCAGTCCGGGGCTGGGCCAGCTGAGCCACGACCGGCGTCGCGAGGTGCTGGATGTTCGCCACCTTGACGATCTCCGGATCCTCGGCGGCCTCGACCCAGACGCTCACACGGCTCAGAGCCTTGACGATCCCCGCGACCACGAGACTCTGTTCGCCGCGGTCCTTGCTGCTGCTCAGGAGCTTCTGGGCCAGATGGTCGTCAACCGCGGGGTCCGAGCTCCGCCGGGTGGAACCTGCCAGCGCGACAGTGGAGACACTCCTGCCCGCGCACCGAACCAGCAGCTCCGGACTGGCGCCGATGAAGGCGGCCTCGGGCGTGCCTACGCAAAAGTTGAAGCAGGAGGGGAAACCCTCCCTGATCGCCGCGAAGATCGCCGCTGGATCGTGGGCTGAGCCCGAACGCACGACGACCTCGCGTGCAAGCACGACCTTGTCGATCTCGCCGCGGCGGATGCGCTCGACAGCAGCCGAGACGGAACCCTCGAACTGGCCCGGAGTCCTGGTGCTTTCGATCGAAGGCCGGTAGGACGGGTGAGGGTCGAGCATAGGGAGAACCGTGAACCGGAGCGCGGCCACACGCGCAGCCAGCTCGGCTGAAAGCGGGCCGGTTTCTGCCCCGTGTTCGACGATCGTATTGACCGTCATCGTGGTCCCGGACGGATCGGCACTGAATGAGATCTCAGGCAGGGTCATCGCCGCCGGCTCGAACGAGGACCACTCGGGCGAGCTTGCTCCACCTTCCGAGAAAGCGAAGCCACCAACCCAGATCGGGCCGGTCAGAGCGTTGTCGGGAGCGCGGTTCACAACCACCGCCTCCCCGGAAATGTGAGCACACTCGGCGGCGACCTCGCGAAAACGATCATCTCCGCGCGAGAGGACGGAGTCCACCTCTCCAAGCGAGGCGATGAGCACGCCGCGGTCGGGCTGCTCCCAGCAGAACCAGGGCTCGTTTGCCCGGCGCGAGGCGAAGACGACAGCCGTGGGGTCGGAGCAGTCCACCGGAACCGTCACCGAAGCGAGTGTTCGCCCTTTCCTCTCTGCGGCAGCTTCAACTGCCTCGCCCAGGAGCTGGGAGAGGCCGGCCGAATCGAGGGTGAGTCCGGTCAATCGCCGCCGCGGGCGAGGGCAATTTCACCGGTGCGCACCATCTCAAGCAGGCCGTGCGGTCGCAGCATGCTCTCGAAGGCTTCAATCTTGTCGTGTGAGCCGGTGACTTCAACGATCAGCGCGCGCCGCGACACATCGACGATTTTGGCCCGGAAGATCTCGGCGAACTGTACGATCTCCGCCCGGTTCTCTACCGCCGCGGAAACCTTGAACAGCGCCATCTCGCGGGCAACTGTCTCATCGGGCTCCATGTCGCGGATCTTGAGCACGTTGATCAGTTTGTACAGCTGCTTTGTCACCTGGTCGATCGGATGTACGGCACCGTCCAGAGTCAGGGTGATCCTGGAGATGTCGGCATCGTCGGTCGGGCCGACCGCGAGCGTGTCGATGTTGAACCCGCGGCGGGAGAACAGGCCGGCGACGCGGGCCAGCACGCCCGGACGGTTCTGGACCAGAATCGAAAGCACATGCTTGCGGCCCGAGAGGGTTCGGGAAGCCTGGAGGTCTTCGAGCCGGACGAGTTCGCTGGCGCCCATCAGCCCACCATGTCCCTTGCTGCGCTCCCGGCAGGAATCATCGGATAACAGTTCTCGCGGGGACTGACCCTCACATCGAGCAGTGCCGGGCCGTCGTGATCGAGCGTCGCCTGCATCATCTCGTCGAGATCGGCGCTGTCGTCGCAGCGCAGCCCCTTGGCCCCGAATGCCTCGGAGAGCTTGACCCAGTCAGGGCTCGGGCCGTTTTCGACCCCGCTGTAGTTCTCCGACCAGAACAACTCCTGCCACTGGCGGACCATGCCCATGAAGCCGTTGTTCATCAGGAAGATCTTGACCGGTACATCCTCATTCACGGCGGTGGCGAGTTCCTGGATGTTCATGATCAGGCTGCCGTCCCCGGAGAGGCACACAACCTGCTCGTCCGGGCAGGCGACCTTGGCCCCGATCGCAGCCGGAAGGCCGAAGCCCATAGTCCCCAGACCGCCGGAGTTGATCCACTTTCGAGGCTTGGTGAAGCCGTAGTACTGGGCGGTCCACATCTGGTGCTGGCCGACGTCGGAAGTGATGATCGCGTCGCCCCCGGTAACCCTGTGCATGGCCTGGATCATCGCCTGGGGCTTGATCTCGCCTTCACTGCCCGGTTCGTATGTCAGGGGGTACTCGTCCTGCCACGCCCTGATCCGGCTCCACCAGCCGTCGAGCCTGGACGTGTCAGTCTGGAGCGCGCGATACTCGCGGGTCAGCGCCGGCAGGACCTTGCCGACATCACCGACGATCGGAATATGAGCCGGCACGTTCTTCGATATCTCGGCCGGATCGATGTCGATGTGGATGAACTTGGCGTTCGGAGCAAACTCCGACAGCTTGCCGGTGATCCGATCGTCGAAGCGGGCGCCGACCGCGATGATCAGGTCAGCTTCGTCCATTGAGTAGTTGGCTGCCCTGGTGCCGTGCATGCCGAGCATGCCCAGCCAGTTGGGATCGTCCGAAGGGAAAGCGCCCAGGCCCATCAAAGTCGAGGTCACGGGGAACCTGTCCGCAGCACAGAATTCACGGAGGTCGGCCGAAGCCTCGGCCTTGATCACGCCGCCACCGGAGTAGATCACCGGTCGCTTCGAGTTGGCAATAGCCTTCGCGGCGATCCTGATCTGCTTGAGGTTGCCGTCGGTATTCGGGCGATAGCCGGCCAGCACGACTGGTGACGTCGGCGGCTCGTAAGAGATATCCGCCTTGGAGAGGTCCTGCGGCACATCGACCAGAACCGGACCGGGCCTGCCGGTGGACGCGATGTGGAAAGCCTCGTGGATTGCTATGGGTATCTGGGAGGCATCGGTCAACATCACCGAGTGCTTGACGATCGGCAGCGTGATGCCGACGATGTCCGCTTCCTGAAAGCCGTCAGTCCCGATCAGATCGGTCCGGACCTGGCCGGTCACGAAGACCACCGGTACGGAATCCATCATCGCGTCGGCAATGGCGGTCACCAGATTGGTTGCTCCGGGGCCAGAGGTGCCGAAGGCGACTCCGGTCCGGCCGGAGGCCCAGGCGTACCCCTCGGCTGCGTGTCCCGCGGCCTGCTCGTGGCGGGCCTGCACGTGACGCAGATCCGCGCCGACAATGGCGTCATAGGTGGGCAGGTTGGCTCCGCCCGGGATCCCGAAGATGTGATCCACGCCCTCGGCGCGGAGGGCATCCATCATTGCGTCAGCGGCTCTCATAAGACAACCAACCCTAGCAGCGGGGTCAGGTCTGCTGACCGACTGAGAGGGCTCCGCCCTCGAGCTCGCCCGGGTTCCACTTGGTGCGGGGAGTGATCGCCTTGAAGATCACCCTGTCCTTGTGGGATTCGATCGCGCCGATAAGTGAATGGACCAGCTCTTCACCGAGAGGATGTGGCTCGAGACCGAGATCGAGCAGCTTCTGGTTACTGGCGTTGTAGTAATGCTGCTCGAGCTCTACGCGCGGGTTGGGAAAAGTCTCGACTTCGATTTCGTAGCCGAGCTCGCCGCCGCAGCGCTGGACCAGGGCCGCCAGCTCGGTTACCGAGAACTGCTCGGTAAATTGATTGAACACCCGAAATTCGCCGCGGTCAGCCGGGTTCAGCGCAGCCAGCTCCACGCAACGCAGTGTGTCCTTGATGTTCAGGTAGCCGCGGGTCTGGCCACCTCCACCGTAGACGGTCAGCGGATGCCCGACAACCGTCTGGACGCAGAACCGGTTGAGCACCGTGCCAAAGGTCTCGTCGTAATCGAACCTGGTTGCGAGTCTCGGATCGAGCGCCGTTTCTTCGGTCTCGATGCCATAGACGACACCCTGGTTGAGGTCTGTGGCGCGCAGGCCCCAGATCCGCGTGGCGAAGTGGATGTTGGTCGAGTCGTGGACCTTCGAGCAGTGGTAGAGCGAACCGGGAAGCTTCGGGAATGGAAGTGTGTCGCTGCGGCCGTTGTGCTCGATCTCGATGTAGCCCTCTTCGATGTCGATGTTGGGCGTGCCGTACTCACCCATCGTGCCGAGCTTGATCAGGTGGGCGTCGGGTACATACGCCTGCATCGAGAAGAGCAGGTTCAGCGTGCCGATTACGTTGGTCCGCTGGGTTTCAACGGCCGTCTGGCGGGACCGCATCGAGTACGGGGCCGAAGGCTGCTGGCCGTAGTGAACGATCACTTCGGGAAGGAACTCGGCCACCACTTCGTCGAGGAACTCCCCGTCTTCGACCGACCCGATCCGGGACTCGATCGTCTTGCCGGAGAGTTCGCGCCAAGCCTCGATCCGGTCTCCGAGGGGAAGGATCGGCGTCAGCGAGTCAGTTGACTGCTCAAGGTGCCAGCGCCGCCGGGCAAAGTTGTCGACTACCGCTACCTCGTGACCGCGGGCGGAAAAACGCATCGCCGTGGGCCAGCCGAGGTAGCCGTCGCCACCGAGGATAAGTATTCGCATTAGGTCATTGAGGTTACCGGAAGCGCAAGCGTTCTAGGATCGGGTCCGTGCGCCTGATCGTCCTGATGCTGATCGTCTTCGCCGGACTCGGGCTGCGCCTCGACGCGGCCTGGCAGGGATCTGAAAACAACCTGCCCGACTCTGCCGCCTACGAACGCATCGCGCGTGGACTGGAGCAACGCGGCGAGTTCGAACAGCTCGGGCCGGGTACTCCGGAGCAGGCCCAGCAGGCGAGCAACTACTCCCCCGGGCTGCCACTGCTGGTCGGTGGAATCTTCACGCTGGCCGGCGACGACGACGCGCGTTTCGCCCGCCTGGTGCTGGCATTGATTGCCGCCATCTCGATCCCGTTGAGCTACCTGCTCGGAGTCCGGATGCACGGCGTAAGCGCCGGGCTGGCTGCGGCTGCGATCGTCGCCTTTTACCCGACCCTGATCGGGGATGCCGGCATGATCCTGACCGAACCGCTCGCCGGAACGCTGATCATTGGTGCCGTTTTACTGCTGTTCAGAGCCCGGGACCGTGGGCGGCTGTCGTCGTGGATCCCACCCGGCCTGCTGCTCGGATTGACCGCAATGGTCAGGCCGGAGTACCTGGCAATCGCGGTCCTGCTCGGCCTGATGCTGTCGCTGGTCGGTGTCCAGCGGGAGCGAAGCCTTCGTCCGCTCGTGCCGGTCGCGGTGATGCTGCTGTCCGCCGCAGTAGTGATCGCCCCGTGGACCGCGCGCAACTTCGCCGAGATGGGTCGGCTGGTCCCGATATCGACCGGCGGCGGTCAGACCCTGTTTGCGGGCAGCTACCTTCCTGCCGGAGGGGACCCCCAGAAAGTGACGCCGCATCTGCTGGGTGCGCGCCCGATGCTGGCATCTGCCGTCGCAAGGGCGACCGGCCAGAACCCTGAGGCCGTTTCCACAGACCGGGTGCTCGCGATCATGGCTTCCCGGGCCTACCCGGCCATGGACACCGACACCGCTCTCGCTCTGATGGGCCGACGTCAGTACTTCGCAGAGATGAAGCGCGATCCGCTGGCCTTCTCGGCTTTCATGCTCAGCAAGGCCCACCGGATCTGGTGGCGCGGAAGATCCGCCCTGACCGACCAGATCCCGGGCAAGCTCCTTCACTGGGTGATCGCCGTCCTTGCGCTGGCCGGGCTGGCCGGGCTGGCCCGTTACCGCCCGTACGAGTTCTGGATCGTCGCCCTGCTGCTGCTTGCGGCCACCCTGATCGGCGTGATCTTCATTGCCTCGCCGCGCCGGGCGCTGGCTCTCTGGCCGCTCGTTTCGAGCCTCAGCGGCGTCGGGCTCGCCCTGGCAGGCTCTTTGCTGATCCGGGTTCCGGGGAGCCGCCGGCGCACGGTTGCCGTACCCTGATCAGTCCTCATGGATACGGCCGCAACATCTGAGCGGGGCCGCGTTGCCGCGATCTACGCACGACACGGGCGCACGACTCTCGTGCTGCTCGCCCTGATCATGGCGCTCGGCTTTGGACTGCGGATGGACATGGTGCTCAATCCCCTGGCCGACCCCGGAGATGACGCCTTCGCCTACCGGGCGCTGGCCGAGTCGCTCTACGAAGACGGCAGCTACGGAGG